>ENA-OQCU01000166-OQCU01000166.1-human-gut-metagenome-genome-assembly--contig:-NODE-166-length-35743-cov-4.122950_pt1 | contig 35743 bp, 24 predicted proteins | sample MGYA00242504_ERZ504590 | MGnify/ENA primary metagenome ERZ504590 (study PRJEB26092, sample SAMD00036318) | human gut metagenome | host: Homo sapiens | study: EMG produced TPA metagenomics assembly of... | reverse complement strand
GTGACCACCCGATCCAACTCGCTCGTAGGCCCGATCGCAGACAAAGTGGTGGCCTCCCTGCGCGTCAACACAGTCTTCCTGGGCACGCATTCCGTGTCCATTCCGCGCGGCTTCCTCATGCCGAACTTCGCTTGAGGCCGCAACCGATATGGCAATGATGGACATTGCCGATCGCACCATAATTTTGACCGATCACACCAAGTGGAGCTGCACATCATTGTCGCTTTTCCGCCCCCAGCGCGATGAGCACGAAGTACATGAGAATCTCGAAGAACCCCGTGCCGCACGACAAGAGCGTGCTGATCAGCGTGCCGTTCACCGTGGCGATGGACAGCACGAGGAACCCGGCCACCGAGCACAGGATGGACAGCTGGAAGAACGCGTCGGCGAGAAATCCATTGCAGCTGAGCATCACGTATCCCAGCACCAGCACGAGCGGCGCCAACGCGCCGAGCGCCAGCAGCGGTACGCGTTCCACCTCCCCGAACGTGAGCGTGTAGCCGTAGATGAAGCGGAACAGCAGCAGCGTGACGAACAGCTGGTGGCCGAACGGCAGGAACGACGACGGCGCCGTGACCGCGGCCTGCGCGGGCGAGCCTTCCGCATACACCTGGTTGAGCAGGGGGGCGCGCGTACGGCGCGATGACGAGCACGGCGACGAGCGGGATGACGCAGAACAGCGCCAGGTTCACGCCCCAGGGCAGCAGCGCGAACACGCTGCGCAGCGCGTAGGCCAGCACGTACGCCAGCGTGACGCTGATGCCGAGCCGGCGCATGTCCAGCCCGATGCACCCGATGCCCACGATGATGTTCGACAGCCCCGTCCCCACGGTGACCAGCGCCGCGCCGCACACGAGCACGGCTGGCAGCGACCCGAAGATCCCCGCCGCCATCACGAGCGATCCCGCAACCATGGTCGACACCGCCGCCACGAGGAACCTTCGGCTGGTGAACAGGCGCGGATGCCAGTACGACGCGAACGCGAGCACGGTGAGCGTGAGGCCGCCCACGACGGCGCTGGCTTCGCGCGTCCACAGGTACACGTGATCGAACAGGGGGAAGGCGCTGTAGTTCAGCAGCCAGTAGCCGATGAACGAGCCCATGAGCGCGGCGGTGCACGCGAGGAAGCGCAGCGGGTGCACCGGCTTGGGCGCGGTATGAGGGAACGCGGCAGCCATGCTTGAATCCCCTCCCGGATAGGCATCGTGCGGTGTTTCCGGGGGCTATTCTAGCAGGAGCCGGCACCTCACGAGGGGGCGGGAGGCAAAATCACCCGACCCGTATGAGACGCTTCACTCGGGTGACGTGACGCTTTTCCGGTGGATGACCCGTAGAGTTGAATGCGTTCCAACCGGGGCGTTTCGGCGCTTCGACCACATTCACAAGAAGGAAGGGGAGAGTCATGACGGAAGCGAACAAGGGATTGAGCCGTCGCGCATTTCTGGGTTTGGGAGCCGCGGCCGCCGCGCTGGCAGGGGCCGGCTTGGCGGGGTGCTCGCCTGCCGCCGCGCCCTCGAAGGAGGATGCGGCCGCCGCTGCAGTGAACGATTGGCTGGGCGCTGAGCCCGAGATTCCCGAGGACAAGATCGTCGAGACCGTCGACACCGAGATCCTCGTGTGCGGCGCCGGCACGTCCGGCCTGTTCGCCGCTTGCTCGGCCGCTGAGGAGGGCGCGAAGGTCGTCTGCCTCGAGAAGGCCGCCATCGGCGGCGGCGTCCGCGACAACCTGGGCTCGCTCAACAGCCGCCTGCAGAAGGAGGCCGGCTGCGAGATCGACGAGAACGAGATATGCAACGACCTCATGCGCTACGCCGACGGCTACTGCAACCCGCGCCTGTACCACATCTGGGCGCAGAATTCGGGCGAGGCCATCGATTGGTATCAGGATCGCCTGGAGGAAGCCGGGTTCCAGCTGTTCTTCGAGGCGGCGAACGATGCCAAACCGTCCATCTACAAGCACTGGGCCACTGGTCATATTCCCAGCTGGCCGGCCGATGCCGAGTTCGCGGGCCTCAAGGATGTGACGAACGGCAAGATCGTCCTGGGCGATTACGCCAAGAAGGTGGGCGTGGACTTCCGTTTCACCACGCCGCTTGTGAAGCTCGTGCATGAGAACGGCAAGGTGACCGGTGCCATCGCCAAGGGCTCCGACGGCTACATCAAGATCAACGCCAGCAAGGGCACTGTGGTGTGCACGGGCGGTTACGCGCGCAACGAGGACATGTTGAAGGCACTGCAGCCGCAGACGCTGAACAAGTACTCGCTGTCCATCGCCATCGACGGCACCACGGGCGACGGCATCAAGTCGTGCCTGTGGGCGGGTGCGCGCATGGACGAGGTGCACACGGCCATGGTGTTCGACCGCGTTGCCGTGAAGCCCGACGAGTTCGGCGGCGCGCAGACCACGGGGTCGCTGTTCTGGATGGGCTCGAACCCGTGGCTCAAGGTGAACCTCAACGGCGAGCGCTTCGCCAACGAGTCCGGCCCGTACGACTACATCCTGAACGCGGCGCTCACGCAGCCGAACCACACCGTGGTGGACATCTGGGATTCGGATTACGAGACCTACCTCGAGCAGTTCGACATCCACGGCTGCGCGCGCGTGTACCCGTTCGAGAACGGCGCGCCCACGAACATGACGCTCGAGACGGTGAAGGGCATCAACGAGGGGCTGCTGGCCGACGGCTACATCGTGAAGGCCGACACCATCGAGGAGCTGGCCAAGGGCTTGGGGCTTCCGGTCGAGAACCTCAAGAAGACGGTCGATCGCCAGAACGAGAACTACGACAACCAGGTTGATCCTGACTTCGGCAAAGAGGCCTTCCGCCTGTCGCCCGTGCGCAAGGCGCCGTTCTACGGCGTGCGCACCTCGGGCTACATGCTGTGCACGCTCGACGGCATCACCATCAACGAGAACTTCCAGGCCGTGAACGAGGAGGGTGAGGCCATCGAGGGCCTGTACGTGACCGGCGTCGACTCGGGCTCGTACTATGCGCACACGTACCCGAACATGTCCACGGGCAACTGCTGCGGCCGTTCGGTGACGTTCGCCCGCATGATCGGCAAGGCGCTGGCCGCCAAGTAGCGCCAGGCGGCGCGATGCCGCCGCAATCGACTATCCCGGGGCCGTTCGCCGCACGGCGCGGCCCCTCATTCGCCCGGCCCCGCGCAACCCTTCCCTCTCTTGCGCGGGGCCGTTTTGCGCAATCGAGCTCGGATTCCGCTGTTTGGCGGCGGGGTGCGGTCGCCAAGGCGAAACGTGGCAAGTCCGCGTCGAAATGTGCATGTCGAGAGGGGTCGCGAAGCGTTCATCTTTGCCTCGATATCCGAACGACCAGGTCAAACGAACGCATCGTTGCTTTATTTTCATGTGAGGATAGCCATGGCGATGCGAACTTGCCATGTTTCGTCCAGCGGTAGGAGCAGGGCTTATTCAGCTCCCACTGCTTTGATGGCGATGTCGTCTTGTTCCAGCTCCTGGCGGATGCGGCTGACGAAGGCCAGCGCGCTGGGGGAATCTCCGTGCACGCACAGCGTGTCGGGGTGGAGGTCCACCAGCTTGCCCGTGACGGACAGCACGGCGCCTTCGCGGATGGCGTTCTTGACGCGCTCGATGGCGTGTTCTTCGTCGCGTATGAGCGCGGCAGGATCGTTGCGGCTGACCAGGCGGCCCTCGTCGGTGTAGTTGCGGTCGGCGAAGAACTCTTCGGCCGTGACCAGCCCCAGCTTGCGGCCTTCGTCCACAAGCGCGCTGTTGGCCAGGCCCACCAGCACTAGCTTGGGGTCCACGTCGCGGACGGCCTGCGCCAGCGCAGCTGCCAACTCGGAATCGATGGCGGCGTGGTTGTACAGCTGGCCGTGCGGCTTCACGTGCGCGAGCTGCACGCCCTGCGCCGAGCAGAACGCCTGCAGCGCGCCGATCTGGTACAGCATGTAGGAGTACGCCTCGTCGGGCGACAGGTGCATGTCGCGGCGCCCGAAGCCCTGCAGATCGGGATAGCCCGGATGCGCGCCGATGGCGATGCCGGCGTCCTTCGCCATGCCCACCGTCTTGCGCATGACCACCGGATCGCCCGCATGCTGCCCGCACGCGATGTTCGCGCTGGACACAAGCGGGATGATCTGGTCGTCGAGCCCCAGCGTGTAGCGCCCGAAGCTCTCGCCCAGGTCGCTGTTCAAGTCGATGCGGTACATAGGCAGCCTTCTTTCCTGCGTGGGTTTCAACCTATTGTAAAGCAACGCCCCGCGCCAGGTGAAGAGCGCGGGGCGTTGGGTGCGAGTGTTTCACGTGAAACACTCGTTCGTGGGGTGAACGAGCCTATTCCTTCAGGTTGATGTTCTTGGTGTCGGTGATGAGCATGCAGCCGGGAGCGTGGGTGATGGCGAAGGGCGGCTTGCTGTTCATGACGATGGACTGGGGCGTGACACCGCAGGCCCAGAACACGGGAACTTCGCCGTCGCGGATTTCCACAGGGTCGCCGAACTCGGGATGCATGATGTCACGCACGCCGATGGCATCCGGATCGCCGATGTGGATAGGGGCGCCGTGCACCTTCGGGATGGCACCGGAGATCTGCACCGCCTTCACCACCTGGTCGTAGGGGATGGGGCGCATCGACATCACCATGTTGCCGCTCATGGAGCCCGCCGGGGTGCACGGCACGCCCGTCAGGTACATGGGCACGTTGCAGCCCATGGTGTTGTGGCGGATCTCGATGCCGGCCTCGATGAGCTCGGACTCGAACGAGAACGAGCAGCCGATGACGAACGATACGAGGTCGTCGCGCCAGTAGTCCTCGACATTCTCCACTTCGGCCACCAGCTTGCCGTGCTCGTAGATGCGGTAGCGCGGGAAGTCGGTGGCGATGTCGCAGTCGGTTGCGCAGATGGCAGCCTCGCGTGCGCCCACCTCGGTCACTTCCAGCAGCGGGCACGGCTTGGGGTTGCGCTGCGCGAACAGCAGGAAGTCGTAGGCCTGCTCCTTCGGCAGCACGATGAGGTTCGCCTGCGCATACCCGGGACACAGCCCGCTCGTCGGCGCCGTGAACTCCCCGAGCGAATGAGATGCCGCGCCTCGACCGGAGAAGCGGAAAGCATCTGCGCCCAGACGTCGTCAGCCACGCCCTCGGGCTTGACGGGAACTTGAGCATCCATCATAAGAGAACCCCTTTCCTCGGTGTCGCCATAATTATGGCACGTTGATGATCGCTTTCGAGCAGCGTCTTTATGACCGCCATGTTGTTTCCGAGTCACGTGTTCCGTGCCTTGGCAGAGATCGCACGCTATGCACGATTTTGCGCGCGAATCGCAGAAGCCGACCAGCGATTTCTCCGAGATGACGGGCTGGTTATCCGAAAAAATCGTGCATAGCGTGCGATCTCTGCCAAGGCGGGGTGCGGCCGATGCTTTTCCGTTGCCGAACCGGGTGGCCGATCGCGGGTTCGAGGGGGTTGAGGACGGCGGCGCCTTTTGCTGGCGCCGCACGGGATCCTTCGACTCCGCGCCTGGCGGCGCTCCGCTCAGGATGACAACCTGCGGGGCTCGGCCTCTGCTCAGGATAGCAACCAGGTAGCCCATCCCTTCCTCTCTCAGAACGGCGAACCTCGCGCCCCGCACAAAAGGGCTTTTCGAGCCTACGTCCGACGCCGCCCTCGCCGCCCGCAAGCCCCTCGCCGGTCCATGAAGGGCGACATCAGACGTGCGAAGGATCCGTTCGGGGCGTGCCCACCAAGCGAGTTCCGCACGAGCCAAACAGCCCAGTGGGCTGTTTGTGCGAGCCAGGACTGTCTGAGCGACTGGGCATGCCCCGAGCGGATCCGCCAGAAACCCCTACACTTCGCCCTTCATGAAGCGCTCGATGAAGCTGGTGTCGGCGTGGCCGGCGGCGAACGTCTCGTTCTCCATGATGGCGTACTGGAAGTCCAGGTTCGTCTTCACGCCCACCACCACCATCTCCTCCAGCGCGGTGCGCATCTTCGCGATAGCCTCGGTGCGGTCGCGTCCATGCACGATCACCTTGGCGATCATGGAGTCGTAATACGGCGTGATCTCGTAGCCGTCGTACGCCGCCGTGTCCACGCGCACGCCGTTGCCGCCGGGCAGGTGCATCTGCGAGATGGTGCCGGGCGACGGCAGGAACCCGCGCTCGGGCTGCTCGGCGTTCACGCGGCATTCGATGGCGTGGCCGCGGTACGTGATGTCGTCCTGCGTGAACGTCAGCGGGTCGCCCGCCGCCACGCGGATCATCTCTTCCACGAGGTCGGTGCCCGTGACCATCTCGGTGACGGGGTGTTCCACCTGGATGCGCGTGTTCATCTCCATGAAGTAGTAGTTCAGCTTATCGTCCAGCAGAAACTCGATGGTGCCCGCCGACGTGTAGCCCACGGCCTGCGCCGCGCGCACGGCGGCTTCCAGCATCTCGTCGCGCACGCGCTCCGTCATCACGGGCGAGGGGCTTTCCTCGATCATCTTCTGGTGGTTGCGCTGCACCGAGCAATCGCGCTCGCCCAGGGCCACCACGGTGCCGTACGTATCGGCGATGATCTGCACCTCCACGTGGCGCGGGCTCAGCACGCAGCGCTCCAGGTACATGGTGTTGTCGCCGAACGCGCCCACGCTCTCGCGCTGAGCGATGGAGAACTGCTCGGAGAAGTCGTGCTCGTCGTGGCTGATGCGCATGCCCTTGCCGCCACCGCCCGACGACGCCTTGATCATGATGGGCCAGCCGATCTCGCGTGCCATCGCCAGCGCTTCCTCCGGATGGTGCACGGGCTCCTTCGTGCCGGGAACCACGGGCACGCCCGCCTCCATCATGGTCTTGCGGGCCTGGCTCTTGTTGCCCATGCGGTCCAGGACCTCGGGCGCGGGGCCGATGAACACGATGTCGTTCTCGCGGCACAGCTTCGCGAACGTCGAGTTCTCCGACAGGAAGCCGTAGCCGGGATGGATGGCCTGCGCGCCGGTGCCCTTCGCGGCGGACAGGATGGCGGCGATGTTCAGGTACGAGTCGCGCGCGGCGGGCGGGCCGATGCACACGCTCTCGTCGGCCAGGTACACGTGCAGCGAATGCTTGTCGGCCGTGGAGTACACGGCCACCGTCTTGATGTCCATGGCGCGGCAGGCGCGGATGATGCGGACGGCGATCTCGCCGCGGTTGGCGATGAGTATCTTGTCGAACATGGCGCGCGCCGCCCTAGTGCGTTTCGCCGGCGGCGGTGGCCACGCGGAACAGCGGCTGGTCGTATTCGACCTGCGTGCCGTTGGCTGCCAGCACCTCCACGACGATGCCGGGGGCGGGCGTGGTGATCTCGTTCATCATCTTCATGGCCTCGACGATGGCCAGCGTCTGGCCGGACAGCACTTCCTGGCCCACCTTCACGAAGGGATCTTCGTCGGGGCTGGGCGAGATGTAGAACATGCCCACCATGGGGCTGCGCACGAGGATGGAGCTTTCGTCGGCGTCCTCGACGGCGGCCGCTTCGTGGCTTTCGGTCTTGCCGGCCAGCAGCGCGCTCACGCGATCGGCCATGAGCGGCAGCGCGGTAGACGAGAGCGGGCCGTGGTTGCGCTCCAATTCGATTTTCGTTTCGCCGTCATCCACGCGCAAGGCCGTGAGCTCGGCCTTGTCCATGATGGCGATCAGTTCTTCGATGGCTTTCGTATCCATGGCGGTTCTCCTACGTTTGTGACGGGGTTCTGTGACGGCCGGCTTCGGCGAACCCCTACCTACTTCTTCTTCGTCTACGTCGTTGCGCGTTCGGTGGTGTCGGTTGCGTCGGGCGGTTGTTTCTTTGGCGGGACGGTTCCCAGGGCGTTGCGGTTGCCGACGCGCTGGGAGCGATCGGCTCGGTCGATCCACAACATGTCGGCCTGCGACTTGCGTGCCTGTTCCTCCAGGATGGGGGTCAGGCGCCGCGCCGTGCGCCGGGGCGATATGCCGTCGGCGCTGGGCCGCCTCACTTTCAACGCCAGCATTTCGAACAGGTGCGCCTCTTCGCGCAGCAGCGCTTGGGCCTCCTGCACGCCGATGGACTCGAAGCGGATCTTGCCGCCCGGCGGACGTTGCACCAGCTTCGGGATGTCCACGCTGGCGATGGTGCCGATTTTCGCGTAACCGCCGGTAGTTTGCCGGTCGGCCAGCATGATGATGGGCCGTCCGTGCGACGGTACCTGCACGGCGCCGAACGCCACGCCGTCGGAGATGATGTCGGACCCGTGCTTCGTCTCGATTTCCGGTCCGTCCAGGCGGTACCCCATGCGGTCGCATTTCGTGGTGGTGGTGTACGCCTGCCCGTAGAACGTAGCCAGGCCTTTGTCGGTGAACATGTCCTGCTGAGGCCCGGGCACCACGCGCACGGTGATTTCGTCGCGGTCGAAGCCGTAGAACTCGTTGTCGCCGTCGATGCGGTGCGACCCTAGGTTGGGCAGGAAGTCCACGCTCTTCGTGGAAAACGGCAGGTAGTCGCCGACGATGAGCGTGCGACCCTTCCATCCGCCGAACTCGCACTTGAGGTTCGTCGAGCGACTGCCCATCACTTCGGGCACGCGCACGCTGTTGCCCGCGATGGCCAAGTAACCGTAGCAGCCGGTGCGCGACGCCTTGAAGCGCAGGATGGAGCCGCGCCGCACCATGACGGCCGCGTACATGGGCACGGGTTCGCCGTCCAGCGTCGGCGCGAAGTCGCCGCCCGTGATGGCGAAGCAGGTGTTCGTGGTGAAGCGCACCGTGGGTCCCGCCAGCGCGAATTCCAGCACGGGTGCGCCGGGGTCGTTCTCCACCAGGAGGTTCGCGATGGCGAACGCGCGATGATCCATCACGCCGTTCGTGGAGAAGCCGCTGCCCTGATAGCCGAAGCGCCCCACGTCCTGGATGGTGGTGATCACACCGGGTTTTTTGACGACCAGACCCATGCTACTCGCCTTCCACGAAGATGCCGTACGAATACGTGCCCGCGGCCAGCTGCGCTTCGATGGCGGTGTACTCGTCGGGCGTGATGGGCACGAAGCGCAGGTACTCGCCCGCTGCGTACAGGATGGGTTCCTCACGATCGGGATCGTAGGGTTTGAGCGGCGTGCGCCCGATGATCTGCCAGCCGCCGGGGGAGGCCAGCGGGTAGATGCCCGTCTGCGCGCCGCCTATTCCGACGCTGCCCGGCTCGATGCGCGTGCGCGGCACGGCCAGGCGCGGCGTGTGCAGGCGCTCGTCGAGGCCGCCCAGGTAGGCGAAGCCGGGAAGGAAGCCCAGCATGTCGATGAGGTAGTCGCGCTCGGTGTGGATGGCGATCACTTCGTCTTCGGAAAGGCCTGCCAGTTGCGCCACGTTCGCTAGGTCGGGGCCGAACTCGCCCCCGTAGCACACGGGGATGGGCACGATTTTGCGGATGCTGAGGTCGGCCTCGCCCACGTCGCGCAGCTTGGAGCGCAGCTTCGTGGACAGCTCGTCGAACGTGATGACCAGGGGGTTGTAATACACCATAAGCGAGCAGAACGTGGGCACCAGCTCGGTGATGCCCCGAATGGGATCTGCGGTAAGGTTGTCTGCGGCCATGCGGATCTTGGCGCTCGTCTCCGCGGATATCGCATGGGCGAATTCCAAGTTGAGCGCCGAGTCTCCTGCGATGGTGATGGTGAATCCCGCCATGCAATTCCGTCCTCTGGCGTGTGCGTCGTCTTATGATGTGCGCCCCGTGCTACACTTGTAGGCTGGTCACATAGATAAGGATTGTAGCATATATGGAAAAAGCGCTTTTCCTGGCCGCGTTCTTTTTCGCATACACGGTCCAGGCCATCACGGGATTCGCAGGGAACATCTTCGCCATGCCGGTGGGCACGACGCTGCTGGGCCTGGAATCTACGGTGTCCATCCTCAACGCGATGGGCTTTTTCGCCTGCGGCTTGCTGACGGCACTCAACATCAAGAGCGTGAATTGGCGCGAGCTTGGCAAGATCCTGGGCGCGATGATCGTGTTCATGGTGCTGGGCATTTGGCTGGATACCCTGGTGCCCCTGCATATCCTGTTGAAGATCTACGGCGTGATCATCGTGATCATCGGTATCAAGAACCTGGCGGTGCCCCAGCAGAAGTTCATGCCGGAATGGGCGCTGTGGATCATTCTCGCTCTGGCCGGCCTGATCCAAGGCATGTTCGTGTCGGGCGGCGCGCTGCTGGTCATCTACGCGGTGCAGAAGCTGCGCGATCAGCAGCAGTTCCGCATCACGCTGTCCGCCGTGTGGACCGTGCTCAACCTTATTTACGCAGGCATCGCGTTTCAGCAGGGGCACTTCACGGGCGACGTCGTCCAGATCATCGTGTTCTGCGTGCCGTTGGCCGTGCTGGCCACGTTTCTGGGCAGCAAGCTGCAGAAGAAGATCAGCCAGGAAAGGTTCCTCAAACTCACGTACGTGCTGTTGTTGTGCGTCGGCGTCATCTTGCTGGTTACGTCGTAGCGTTCGGCGGCGCGCGGAGGTGCTGCTTGGGGTACAATGACCCCAGATGCAATCGAGGGAAAGGAACGACCATGGCGCAGGAATACGCTCGTATCTTCGCCGCGCTCGACGGCGCGTCGACGCAGGAAGCGGTCGCGCAGCGCGCGGTGACGCTTGCGGCGGACAACCACGCGAAGCTCATGTTCGGCCACGTGATCGATTCGGTTCCCTACGAGGCTTCGGGCGTCGATTTCGAAGCGTTGTGCGCCGAGGGCAAAAAGCGCATCGAAGCCGACCTGGCCGACGTGCTGGCTGCGGCGCGCCAGAACCCGGACATTCCGTCCGTGGAAGTGTCTGTGCACGCGGGGCGCATCGCCGACACGCTGGAGCACGAGCTGATCGAGCCGTTCGAGCCGAACCTCGTGGTGTGCGGCGAGCGCGGGCTGTCGAACATCAAGTACGTGTTCGTGGGCAGCGTGTCCACGTTCCTCATCCGCAACCTCCGCTGCGACGTGCTGGTGGTGAAGCAGTAGGGAACGAGGCAGAATGAGACAGGTGAACGGGGCCGATGGCTCGCTCCGTTTTCTGCGAGAAGAAGCGAATCGCCCGATCGGTTGAAGCCGGTCGGGCGATTCTCGTTTTAGCCCGCCGAAAGGGGGGTAGGGCTTGACGACGGCATCGTGCGCTGTCGGCTACCCCTCGCGGCACAGGTCGATGATGTCCTGCTTGGAGTGGACGTCGAGCTTCCGGTACACGCGCTTCGTATACGTCTTCACGGTGTTCTCCGAGACGTCGAGAGCGCGCGCGATGGCGGCCACCGTTTCCCCGAGGGCCAGCAGCTCGAGCGTTTGACGCTCGCGGTCGGTCAGGCCGTGTTGGAGGGCTAAGCGCTCGCACGGGTTCGCGCGGGTGACCGCGAGGGGCGCTGATGCCGGCTGGTCGTCTCCGACGGCGCATTGTCGCCCGAAAGCCTCGGTTTCGGGTGTAAAAGCGCGGCTTTCGGGCGACAACGCGTCCGTGGAGCGCGCGGGCGCGACGTCGGCCAAGCGAGGCTGGCGCATGAAGGCCGCCAGTTCCGCACGGGTATGCACGTCGAAGGCTCGGTAGATCTTCTGCGTATGGTATTTCACGGCGCTCGGCGAGAGGTAGAGATCCTGCGCGATGCGCGCGATGGTGCGACCCTCTAGAAGCTGTTTGAAGACGGTAGTCTCCAGATCGCTCAGCCCGTAGGCGGCGGCGACGAGATCGGGTTCGGGCGCGGCGACGATCTGGATCGGCGCGGAGGCAAGCCGGGTTGCGTCGGCGGGTTCCGAGGCGGCGCCGCCGGATGGTCGCGCGTCTTGCTCGGGCGGCGGTGAAGGCTGCGGATCGCTGCGGCGCGGGATGCGCTCGCGGCCAAGGAGCCAGGAAGCACCCAGCATGACCAGGTACAACGTTCCCAACCCGATGAGGGCGAACCCGGCGTTCGTCCCCGGAAGGTACACGCGGGTCAGCGCACCCGCTTCCGTTCCCGCCAGCAGGCACAGCAGCGAAACCGTATCGCTTGCGGCGAATAGCGGCATGACGGGTATGCGCGCAGCCTTTCCCACTTCGGCGATGGTGCAGGCCAGCACGATGCCGCACATCATGTAGCCCGTGGTGGCCAGCGTGCCGGCAATAGCGGGAGGGACGGCTTCCGTCAGCCCTGGCAGCACCAGCAGGCCCAGCGCGGAAAGCGGCAGGGCCACGCGGTAGCTGCTTTCCAGCTTGAACGGCTGGCGAAACAGCAGCGCGGGCACCGACATGATAACCAGCACGCAGGCGGAAATCCCCAGCACGAGGTACTGCATGAGATCGGGATCGATGTCGGGTTGCCCCGATAGGCTGGTGACGAACCCGCTGAGCAGGGCGAACAATCCTACGGCAAGCACGCCTTTGCCCACGAGCGGCGCGACGTCGGCTATCTGGCTGGAGAAGGTGCGCTCGATGGGCCGTGCGACGCGCAGCCGGGTGGCGCAGGCGCATGCCGCCAGCAGCGATGCCAGGGTGATGGGGATGTACCATTCCTGCGGGCATTGCAGCACGATCGCGCACAGCGCGGTGGCGGCCGCATGGCTGCCCAGCAGGAACAGGTAGCTGGTGCGGTAGGAAAACATCGGCAGCGCCGACAGCCACAGCAAGCTGAGCACCGCCTGGCCGACGCCGATGAGCACCGTGCCCGCCACGAACCCGGGCTGCATGCCTACGCTGCATGATCCCAGCACCAGCGCGAATCCTATGCACAGCGCTACGGCGGCGAAACCGGCCGCCTTTGAGCCAAGGGGCTCGTGCGCGACGTTGCGGTACCGCAGGGCGACGGCTACGAACGCTGCTGCGTGCGTCGCGCCGAGCACCGGCATGTACGTGCCGTCGTCGAATGAGGGCACGCTGGCGAACGCGGTGGTCGCATGGTAGCTGAGGATATTGGCAAGCAGGAGAAACGCATATCCTGCGTAGCATGCTGCGCGCGTAGCCATGTTCGATCTCCCCTCCACGCCCCGAGCGATCCGCTTCCCGTGCGGATGCCGCGCCCTGCCCTACATGATACCCGTCGCGAAGCGCTGCGCTGCTCATTTTGGCCGTTTCGGGTGACAGAAAACCGGGTCTTGGCGGCTCTGGGTGATGCCCGTTTGCCTGCCGCTTCGTATGCTGGAGGCGTGGTTGGCGGCCTTTCGGCGGTCGGCCATTTCGTCAAAGGAAGAGGGAAGGGGATCATTATGAGAGAGCAGAAACTCACCCGTCGCACGTTTCTCGGCTTGGGCGCGACAGCTGCGGTGGCCGGGGCGGCCGGCCTCGCGGGATGCGCGCCGGGTGCGAAAAGCGATGCGGGCGCGGACGCTGGCGCGGCCGAGGGCGGCGCGGCAGGTGCGGGCGGCGCAGCGGCGGGCGGCAACCCTACGGAGTTCGTGCCGTCGTTCATGAACCCGCCGGCGCCCGTCGACGAGTCGAAGGTGACCGAGACCGTCGACGTCGATGTGTGCGTGGTGGGCCTCGGCCTGGCGGGCGTGTGTGCGTTGCGCGAGGCCGCGGAGTCGGGCGCGAAGACGTTCGGCTTCGATAAAGGTTCCGACGTGGGCTACCGCTCGGGCGAGTTCGGCACGTTCGGCAGCGAGATCCACAAGCAGCTGGGCATCGAGCAGCCTGAGACGCAGGAAGTGGTCAACGAGCTGATGAAGGTCATGGGCAACCGCCCCAATGCGCAGCTGCTGAACTATTGGATCGCGAACTCCGGCCCGGACTTGGACTGGTACATCGGCACTGCCGAGCACGAGCTGCTGACCAGCGATCACGACGTGCCCACCGACCCCGAGAAGCCCTACGTGTTCCCTGAGCGCTTCCCGGTGAACGAGAACTACAATTGGCGCGAGGAGAACTACCCGTGCTTCCCCGGCATGGTGCACCTGCTGCCCGACCACGGCTGGGCCATGCACGGCACGCTGGAGGCCGCGCAGAAGGCCGGCGCCGAGGCGCGTTTCAACCTGAAGGGCGAGCAGCTCATCAAGGAAGGCGACAAGGTGGTGGGCGTGTACGCGTCCGACGAAGACGGCAACATCGTGCGCATCAACGCGAAGAAGGGCGTCGTGCTGTCGTGCGGCGACATGTCCAGCGACACCGAGATGCTGACGTACTACGCGCCCCAGGCCACGAAGTACGGCTGCTTTTTCAGCACCATGGACAAGAGCGGAAAGCCGGTGAACACGGGCGACGGCCACAAGATGGCCATGTGGGCCGGCGCGGTCATGGAGGACGGCCCCTATGCCCCGATGACGCACAGCCTGGGAACGAACTCCGTCGGCATCGACCCGTTCCTCATGGTGAACCAGGACGGCAAGCGCTTCGCCAACGAGGACGTGGGAGCGCAGGAGCTGCAGAACGCCATCAAGCGTCAGAAGGGCGGCGTGTCGTACCAGATCTTCGACAGCAAGTGGAAAGAGCAGCTGTCGGCGATGCCCCAGTGCTTCGGCGGCGTGACGCACTACATCCCGCCCGAGCAGGAAGCCGAGTACGAGCACGCCATCAACCACTTCGCTGCGGGCTACGCCTCCGACACGTACTTCCAGGGCGAGATCGAGCAGGGCTCCATCATCCCGGCCGATTCCATCGAGGAGTTGGCGAAGGCCGTGAACATCCCGGCTGACGCGCTGGTGGAGACGGTGGAGCGCTACAACGAGCTGGCGCACGCGGGCAAGGACGCGGACTTCTCCAAGGTGTCCACGCGCCTGTTCCCCGTGGAGAACCCGCCGTACTATGCGGTGCCGTTCGGCGACTCGGGCATGTTGGTGCTGATTGGCGGCATCGACTGCGACGTCGACTGCCGCGCGCTCGATGCCGAGAAGAACCCGGTGCCCGGCCTGTTCGTGGCGGGGAACACCATGGGCGGCCGCTTCCTGGTGGACTATCCCGTGACGGTGGCCGGCGCCAGCCACTCGATGGCCATGTCGTTCGGTCGCCTGGCCGGTCGCAAGGCGGCAGAAGGCAAGTAGCGCGAAGCCCTGCGGCGCGCATCGCGCGCGCCGCAGGGTGCCGGGCGGCGTTGCCGCCCGGCACCCTCGCGCGGCTGCGCCGCGCGAGGCCTCCTGTACCGTACCGCCCAAGGCCGCTCGCCTCCCTCCCCGAGCGGCCTTGGTCTTGCGCGGCGCTATTGCGGCAGCGCTGCGTGAAGCTTTGCAATCGTCCAAAATCTACCGAGGATCTACCAGAATCTGCCAAAATCTACCAATCGGCACATAATGAGGCAGGGGGCGGGGTTGATGGCTGTTTTTGAAAGCAGGATGAGGCAGCAGCCATTTTTTCTCGCCGATCTTCTGTTCCGTTCTTGTTGCGGTTGCTTGCGGCGGTCTCGCCTGCCTTCGCAGCGCGTTCCTGAAATTCAATAAGCAAAACCATCATGGACAAAAGTGCTTCCATTCAGTAGTTTTTGATCCCGAATTCCGCAAGCCCGGAACGGCGTTTTTCATAATGCCAGGTGAAAGGCTTGTCCTTCAATCTATCCTCAGGAAAGATTACTGAACCGAGGCGATTTTTCGTCCATGACGCTATCGGTAATGGAAAACTGTCGCCAAGCGGAAGGAGCATGAGGCAGGGGACGGGCGGTCGGTCGGCGACCCGTTGGGGACAGGGGGGGCGGCCGGTGACTCGTTGGGAGCCAGGGGGCGGGCGGGCGACGGTGACTCGTCGGAGGCGGGGGGGGCGCCGGTCGGCGATCCGTCGGGTCTCGGCCGTACCGAACCAAAAGCCGGCGGGGCGTCCGATCCGGCGGAGCCGTTGCGCTCCGGCGCGTTCGATCCGGGCGAAACCGTCAAGCCTCCGGCTGCGCGACTTCGGGCCGGTTCCTACCGTAATGGGCTGTCAGCCCCGTTCCCCCTGCCGCGCTCCCGTTTCCTGCGAGAAGAGGGAACCGCCCGATCGGTTGGAGCCGGTCGGGCGGTTCTCGTTTTCCAGCTCGCCAAGGGGGAGGGGAGGTCGGCGAGTGTGGACGGGGTTGTTCGGTTTACAGCTGCGCCAGGATGCGGCCGACCAGCATGCCGTGCGTCAGCGCCATGCCGTGGCTGATGCCAGGGGCGGGCAGCGGGTAGTCGACGAGGAAGCGGCCGCCTTGGGCGTTGCCCACGGCGTACAGGCCCTCGATGACCTCGTCCTCGGTGTCCATCACGTTGAAGTCCACGTCGGTTTGCAGGCCGCCCATGTTCACGAGGATCACCGTGTCGGTGAGCGGGTAGGCGTAGAACGGACCTTCCTCTACGGGGAACAGACGGTCGGCGCGCTTGCCGAAGTCCTCGTCGTTGCCGGCGGCCGCCAGCTCGTTATAGCGCTCGATGGTGGCGGTGAGCGCGGCTTCGTCGACTTCCATGAGCTTGGCCAGCTCGGCGATGGAGTTCGCCGTCACGCCCAAGGCCTTCTCGCCCTCGAAGTAGCTCAGGAAGCCCGGCGTGTTGCCGTCTTCGTTGATCCTCGTCGGAGATGTATGGCGTTTTGCCGTACGAGCGTTGGCACGTCGCGCCCGACTCCACGTACCAGTTCACGTTGCCGTGGCCGGTGTCCATGTACTTGATCTGGTCTTTCCACTTGCTGTCGAAGATCTGCCAGGCCGTCTTCTTCGGCAGGCGCGAAAGCTGGTTCTGGAACGGCTGGCCTCCCACGTCCTCGTTCATGAAGCGCTCGCCGTTGATGTCCACCAGCAAGAACGCGTCCATGCCCAGAGGTCCGCCCAGGTGGTGCGTCATGGGAGCGTGCGGGCCGTCCTCCATCTTCGCACCGATCCACATGCCCATCTGCTGGGCCGTCGCCCGTGTTCGTCTTCTCACCCTTGGCGTCGACGTTCGGGAAAATGCTCATGAAGCGGTCGGACCACGGCACGTAGTAGCTCATCATCTCGGCGTTCGAGGCGTAGTCGCCCGTAGCCAGAAGCACGGCCTTGCTGGCGGTGATCTTCTTGTAATCGCCGTTCTCGTCTTCGACGATGACGCCTTCCACGCGTCCTGCGTTGTCCGGACGCACCAGCTGGCGGGCGAACGTGGAGTACAGGAACTGCACGCCGGCCTTTTCGCAAATGTCCACCATGTTCTGGATGTAGGGGCCGTTGTCGGGCAGGCAGATCTGGCAGTCGTCGAAGATGGGGTAGAAATCGTCGGCGATGTTGGCCTCGGCGGGATGCGGCCAGTGCATTTTGCGGACGCTCATGGACTTGCCGTCGTAGGTGTCGGATTCCGCCTCCACCACGTACTGACCCTCGCTGGCGGCCAGGAACCAATCGAACGCCTCGCCGGAGTTGTCGGCCCACAGGTTCAGGATGCGCTGGTTGGGGCGGTAGCCGCACTCTTTCATGATCTGGCCGACTGCGGCGTTCTTGTCGATGTGGATGCCCAGGTCCTCTTGGATTTTGCCGCCGATGCAGCCCACCTGGTTCGAGCGGTACTGCCACGTGGTGGCCTTCTCCACGACGACGATGTTCTTCGCGCCGCTTTCCACGGCTGCGCGAGCCGCGCTGATGCCGGAGAGTCCGGCGCCCACGATGACGATGTCGGCTTCGACGGTCTCTTTGATGTCGCTTTCGGCAATGGGACTCGGCCCGGTCAGGAAGCTCGGTCCGCCGGCGGCGCCGGCGTCCGATGCGCCTGCGCTTGCCGCGTCGCTGCTGGCTTGCGGCGAGCAGCCGGCCAGCCCTGCGGCTCCGGCGGCCATGGCGGCTGTGGCGCCCAAGCCTAGAAACGCGCGGCGGGACAGCCCTCGTTCATTGCGTGACATGGTCATGTCGTCCTCCCTGTTCGAAGTGTTCTCGCGTCATCCCTCATGTGACGCTGGCATGACGATACGTCGCAGCGCGTGGTTTGCCGCCGACCCAAAGGGTTGATTCCGAAGGAGGTGGGTTGATATCGTCCCAAAGGGTTGATGCTGGCGTGCGTTCGCGCTCCGGGTGAAAAAGTCCGGTACAATGACGGAAGTTTTCATGGACGTGCGAGGGGCAAGTGGTCGCCTGGAGGGAGGAGGGTCGGTGAAGGCTACGTTCTCGTCGACGGATCGCGGGTTCACTTTGCGCTACGTCGGTCTGAGTTTCTACTACGCCTGGGTGTTCTTGTCGTTCAATTCTCTTGATATCGTGGGAGGAGACGGACGGGCTATCTCGATGGTGCACATCGTGTCGTCGGCCACCGCCATGGTGATGTTTGCGGCGTGCGCGTTAAATTGGCGCTCGGTGATGGGGTGGGCGGCCGGGCGCGTTCGGTCTGTGCTGCTGGCGTGCGGCGTGACGGCGCTTGCCGGAACCTGCCTGTACGCGCTTCCCGCGTTTTCTGCTTTGCCTGCGGTCATGGGCGTGGGTGCGTTTGCCACGGGATTCGCCTGCACGCCCATCGTCTTGGCATGGGGCGTGATATACCGCGATCTCGATGCCCGGCGCGCTGTGCTGTTCACATCCATGACGTTTCTGGGTGCGGCCTTGCTGCACGGGGCGATCATGCTGCTTGGTCCGACGCTGGCACCGGTGGCGGTGTCGCTGTTGCCCTTGGCTGCGGCGGTTGCCGCAACGGCCAGCCTGCGTGATTGGAAGGCCGAGCGCGTGCCGGATGCCGAAACGCGCCGTCGCGCGCGGGGCGAGATACGCGATCTGGTTCGTACGGCGTTGTCGTGGCGCGTGCTGGCGGGGCTGATCGCGGCGTTGTTCGCGTATGGCGGGTTGCGGGTGTATTTCGGCTCGGTTGCGCCGAGCGTGTTCTCGAATCCTGCGCTTATGGCGGGCACCATTGCGCTGGCAGCGTTCGTGTTCTTCGTATACGGCGCTTTGGTGTCGCGCACGAGCCTCAACCTCGGCGTGCTGTACCGTATTGCCATGTCGGTATGGGCGTTGGCGTTCGTGTTGATCGCGCTGGTGGGGCACGACAACATGACGATGGTGTTCTTCATGGCATCGCTCAGCTCGGTGTTGTTCGAAGTGCTCACCTGGGCGCTGCTGGTCGAGATCGCGCGCACGACCCATTTTGCTGCGCTGCTGGTGTTCGCGGTGGGCCGTTTGGCCGTGCATGTGGGAATAGTAGTCGGCGAGGTGGCTGCGTTCGCGTTGATCGACGATATGCTGCTGTTTGCGGTCGTGGCCGTGTTCGTGCTGGTGGCTTCGACGGGCTTCGCGTTCGCCGACCGCGACACCACGTTCGCATTTGAGAGCCCGACGCCGGCCGAGTTGGAGCGACTTTCCGGTGGGGACGGGCGTTCGCATGCCGACGAGCCGGTTTCGTCTGGCTCGGGGGTTGCGGGCTCTGCGGTTGAGCCGGCGGATGCGAGCCTTGTTCCTGTCGCCGCGGACGTTGGGGCGCGCATCGAAGCGCTGGCGAAAGCGTATCAGCTATCGCCGCGCGAGAAGGAGGTGTTCGCTCTGTGGGTGACGGGACATGGCTCGAAGTACATCCAGGAGAAGTTCGTCATCTCGCCGGCAACGGTGAAAACCCACGTGCGCCATATTTACGAGAAGTGCGATGTCCACAACCGCGCCGAACTTATGCGCAAGCTGGAAGAGGCCGGTTAAAAGAGCGACGTGCGTTTAACCGAGGTTCATCAACCATTTTCTCGCCGATCTTCTGTCCCGTTCTTGTTGCGGTTGCTTGCGGCGGTCTCGCCTGCCTTCGCAGCGCGCTCCTGAAATTCAATAAGCAAAACCATCATGGACAAAAAGTGCCTCCATTCAGTAGTTTTTGACCCCGAATTCCGCAAGCCCGGAACGGCGTTTTTTATAATGCCAGGTGAGAGGCTTGCCCTTCGATCTATCCTCGGAAAAGATTACTGAATCGAGGCGGTTTTTGTCCATGATCCTATCGGTAATGGAAAACTGTCGCCAAGCGGAAGGAGCATGAGGCAGGGGACGGGCGGTCGACGGCGACCCGTTGGAGCCAGGGGGTGGCCGGCGATCCGTCGGGTCTCGGCCGTACCGGATCAAAAGCCGGCTGGGCGTCCGACCCGGTGGAGCCGTCAAGCTCCGGCTGCGTTCGATTCGGGCCGGTTCCTCCCGTAATGAGCCGTCAGCCCCGTTCCCCCTGCCTCATCCAAAAACGACGAAGCCCTCCGGGTGTCGGAGGGCTTCGCGGCGGTCGCAGGGGGCGTGCTTTTAGGCGCGGGCGGCCGCCTTGCGGTTCACCACGCGCTTGAACATCACGGTGAGCAACACGAGGCCCACGCCGATGAGGATGTGGCCGATGCCGGCGATGCCCGAGATGGCGGCGTCGGGCATCGCAAGCGGTGCGCCGGTGACCTCCACGACGCCGCGCACCAGCATCATGCACACGGTGACGACCAGGCCTACGTTGTACACGATGTAGAACGGCTTGAACAGCTTGTCGCCGGTGAAGTCGTCCTGCAAAGCGAACAGCGTGGCGATCAGGAATACCGCGAACCCGAGCACCAGCAGGTGCGGGTGCATAAGTCCCAGTGTGGTCTGCCCGGTGAACTGCGCGAAGTTCGTGAACTCGCGGAAGAATACGCCTGCCGCCGCCCCGGCGATAAGGTATACGAGCGCGGTGTTGATCAGTTTCTTCATAAGGATCCTCCCTGGTCCGTATGGTCAAATATGAACGTTGTTCATTATCCGAGGTTTCTTTTTCCGAAGGGGATATGTCACCAAATCGTCATCAATTGCCGTTTCCTGCGGGCGATCCACGAGCGCGAGCGGTTGTGCTACTCTGTTCCTCATCGAAATCAACGGCGGAGCCGGGCGACAAGACGAGGACGTGGTGCATATGGTGAACGAGAGAATGTACGGCTTGGGAGCCGAGCCGAGCGCGATTCGCGAGTTGTTCGCGTACGGCATGGTGCGCAAGGCGGAAATCGGCGCCGAGAACGTGTTCGACTTCAGCATCGGCAACCCTAGCGTGCCGGCGCCCGATGCCGTGAAGCAGGCGGTGCTCGAGCTCATGGACGAGGAGCCTAGCGCCTTGCACGGCTACACGCCGGCAGCGGGCGATCCGCGCGTGCGCCAGGCCGTGGCCGACCATATTCGCCGTCGCTACGACGTGCCCGCCCAGCCCGAGCAGGTGTACCTCACGGCAGGTGCCGCCGCAGGCTTGGCCATCTCCATCTCGGCCGTCACCGAGCCTGGCGACGAGGTCATCATCATCGCCCCGTTCTTTCCCGAGTACAAGGTGTGGATCGGCACGGCGGGATGCACGTGCGTGGAGGTGCCGGCACATGTGCCCGACTTCCAGCTGGATATCGACGCGCTTGCGCAGGCTATCGGGCCGAAGACGGCCGCTATCATCCTCAACTCGCCGAACAACCCGGTGGGCGCCGTGTACTCGCGCGAGAACCTGGAGGCGTTCGCCGCGCTGCTTGCCCGCAAGGAAGAAGAGCTCGGCCGCAAGCTGTACGTTATCAGCGACGAGCCGTACCGCGAGATCACGTACGGCGCCGAGGTTCCCTACGTGCCGTGCGTGTGGCCGCGCACCATCGTGTGCTACTCGTACTCGAAGTCGCTGTCGCTGCCGGGCGAGCGCATCGGGTATCTGTACGTGTCCGACCTGATGGACGACGCGCGCGAAGTGTCCACGGCGGTGGCCGGCGCGGGCCGCGCGTTGGGCTTCATCTGCGCGCCAGTGCTGTTCCAGCGCGTTATCGCGCGCTGCATCGACGAGCCGTCCGACGTGGCGGCCTACGCGGCCAACCGCGAGCTGCTGACGACGGGCCTCGGCGAGTTGGGATACGAGTTCGTGGAACCGCAGGGCGCGTTCTACCTGTGGGTGCGCGCGCTCGAGGACGACGCGCAGGCGTTCAGCGATCGCGCGAAGGCTCATGAGCTGCTGCTGGTTCCATCTGACAGCTTCGGCGTCGGCGGCTGGGTGCGCGTGAGCTACTGCGTCTCGCGCGAGGTCATCGAGCGCAGCATGCCCGCGTTCAAGGCTCTCAAAGAATCGTACGAAGGCTAAGGGCTTGCCGTGAAGGGCCGGCGACGCGGCTTCGGCCGTCGTTGCCGGTTTTTTGTTTTGCCGAACCGGAAAGGTCGGGAAAAAAGTGTTGCCCTCCTCGAACTAATGATGGCGCTCTCGTCCTCGACGCGCGATAATATCGCTAGATCGCTTTGCTGCGATAAAGCAGCATAGCGGTGCAGACGGTATAGGTTCGAACAAGGGGACACACGATGGCTCAGCAAGACGGTTCTCCGGCGAAGGCGTCCGGAGAGAACATCGAGCAGTTCGGCTACAAGCAGGAACTGCGAAGAGGTATGGGACTATGGGACGTGGTATTGTACGGCGTCCTGTTCATGGTGATTATCGCGCCGCAGTCCATTTTCGGCACCATCCAGCAGAACAGCCACGGCATGACGCCGCTGGTGTACATCATCGGCTTCGTGGCCATTCTGTTCACGGCTATGAGCTACATGCGCATGAGCAAGCGGTTCCCCATTGCGGGTTCGGTGTACTCCTACGTGCAGCGCGGCATCAACCCGCACGTGGGCTTCATGGCGGGCTGGCTGATCCTGCTCGACTACGTGCTGGTTCCCTCCTTGCTCATCGTCATGGTGATGAACTGGGGCGTGGCGCTGGTGCCGGGCAGCCCGGCCTGGCTGTGGGCTGTGGCGTTCATCGCGTTCAACACGTTCGTCAACATTCGCGGCATTCAGATGAGCCGCGGCGTTGACTGGGTCATCTTCATCGTCGAGATTGTGGCCGTGGTCGCGTTCATCGCTCTTGGCACCAACTTCGTGTTGGGCGGCGGCGGCGCGGGCGGCTTCGTCCTCGACCCGATCTACCAGCCGGGTCAGGTGGACGCGCACTTCGTGGCGGCGGGCATCTCCATCGCGGCGCTTTCCTTCCTGGGCTTCGACGGCATGTCCACGCTGGCCGAGGAAACGCACGAGCCTGAGAAGAACATCGGCAAGGGCATCATCATCGCACTGTCCATCATCATCGTCGTGTTCGTGGCGCAGACCTACATCGCCGCCATCGTGCAGCCCGATTGGGCGGCCACCGATCCCGACATGGGCTTCTTCGATTCCGTCTACCTAGTGGGCGGGCCGGTGTTCTACAAGATCATGTTGCTGGTCAACATCGTCGCGGTGGGCATCGCCAACATCATCAACGCGCAGATGGCATCCTCGCGCCTGCTGTACAGCATGGGCCGCGACGGCGTGATCCCGCGCGTGTTCGGCAAGGTGCATCCGAAGTTCCAGACGCCGTGGTTCGCCTCCATCTTCTTGGGCGCGATCACGCTGTGCCTGGCGCTTCCGCTGCAGGACTACATGGGTACGCTGGCGGGCTTCGTGAACTTCGGCGCCCTGTCGTCGTTCATCCTGCTGAACTTCGCCGTGTTCTGGTTCTTCTTCGTGAAGGAAAAGAAGCGCGCGTCGTTCAAGGACATCCTGATGTACCTCATCTGCCCGTTCATCGGCATAGCCATTTTGGGCTACGTGTTCACCGGCTTCGAGTGGGCCACGTATGCCGTGGGCGTCACCTGGCTGGTCATCGGCCTGATCATCGGCGCGGTGAAATCCAAGGGTTACAAGGAAGTGCCCGAGGCGTTCAAGAACCTGGAAGTGTAAGGACGCATTCGTTGATTGAAGGGACGGCCGCGGCGTATTTGCCGCGGCCGTTCGCGTTTTCGTTCCCCGCAACGCATCATCGCCCGAAAAACACGCCTCAGCTTCGATTTCCGTGTTTTTCGGGCGATGATGGTGCGCAAGCCGAATGAGAAGGAGATGACGATGGGCGAAGGAAAGGCCGTGCTGGCCGTCGGAGCCATCATGGTGGACATGCTGTGCCAGGTTCCGCGCCTGCCCCGATCGGGCGAGGGGATCGTGGTGGAGGAGTCGCGCGCGGTCGTGGGCGGTTGCGCGTTCAACGCGGCGAACGTGCTGCGGCAGCTGGGTGCTCCGTACGAGCTGTTCGCGCCGGTGGGGTGCGGCATCTTCGCCGGGTTCGTGGAACGCGAGCTGCGCGAGCGCGGGCTCGAGGCGCCGCGGTTCGATGATCGCGACAGCGGCGGCTGCATGTGCTTCGTGGAGCCGGGCGGCGAGCGCACGATGGTCACGCTGCCGGGCATCGAGCGCCATTTCGTGCGCGCATGGTTCGACCGTGTCGAGGCCGCGCGCTTCGGTTGCGGGTTCGCGAGCGGCTACGAGGTGGAAGGGCCGGGCGGCGACGCCATCATCTCGTTCTTCGAGGATCATCCCTCTATAGAGCTGTATTATGCGCCCGGTCCGCGCGTCTGCGGCGTAGGCGCGCAGAAGACGGCGCGCATCAACGCGTTGCATCCGGTATGGCACCTGAACGACCAAGAGGCGCTTGCGTATACCGGGAGCGCCACGCTTGAAGAGGCGGGCGCCGCCATCGTCGAGGAGTGCGGCAACGCAGTGGTGATCACGGCGGGCAAGGACGGCGCGCATCTGTTCGTCGATGGGCGGCATGCGGTGATTTCTGCCGGGCTTGTGGATGTGGTGGACACCGTCGGCGCGGGCGATGCGCATCTGGGCGCGCTGACCGCGGCGCGCGCGGCTGGACGCTCATGGGAAGACGCGCTGGCGTTGGCGAACCGCGTGGCCGGAGCGGTGTGCGGCGTGGAAGGGTCGACGCTGGCCGACGAGGCGTTCGCGAGGACGGGTGCGCGGCTGTAGGGCGCGTTGTCTGATGGCGTAGTCGTTCGTTGAGATATTCTCGGACGAAACTGTTATCTATACGTAAACTTGTCGTACAATTGAAGTTACTTTTGAAGTTACTTTTCCCTAACGGCTAGGAATTGTCGTCGGTGCTTGCCCGTGCGATCTTCCCGGATGAAAGTGGTATGCTCATGGAGGCGATGTTCGGTGAAGTCGAAACTCTTGCCTACGTGATAGACAGTGAATGCCGCGTCGTCTACTTCAACAAGAAGATGGAGGTTGCGTTTCCTCATCTTGAAACGGGCATGCTTTGCTATCAGGCCTTGCGCGGCGAGCCCGCCTCTTGTCCGGATTGCCCGCTGATTCTTGACCACGCCAGCAAGAGCCGGGTCTACAACCAGCGCATCCGGAGTTGGATAGAGACAGAGGTGAGCGACATAGACTGGCCTGGCTCGGGCGCGTGCCACATTTTCCTGAGCCGTGTCATCGATCGGCCTGATTTGGGCGCGGCCGATCCGAAGCCTTTCGATGCCCTGACGGGCCTGTATACGCGCGAAGCGTTTTTCTCGGCGGTCTCCACTGCGATCCAAGCATATCCGGAGCGCTCGTATTGCCTGATGGCCGTTGACATCGAACATTTCAAGCTGTTCAACGAATGGTACGGCGAAGAGGCCGGAGATTTGTTTCTGGAAGAGGTGGGGAGGCTGCTCGGCGAGGCTGCAGCCGAGAGCGGCGGCGTTTCAGGCTATCTGAGCGGTGACGACTTCTGCATGCTGCTACCTTGCGACGAGGGCATGATCGAGACTCTGCGAGCCCGCATTACTCAAAGCGCGCTTCATCACGGCAAAGGCATGGGCTTTCTTCCCGCGTTCGGGCTGTTCCGCATTGACGATCGGTCCCTGCCCGTCGGCATCATGTACGATCGCGCGTTGCTGGCTTTGGCCTCGGTCAAGGGGAATTACGCTCAGCGTTTCCGATGGTACGACGATGGTATGCTCAGAGAGATCAAGGACGACCATTCGCTTTTGCTCGAAGTGCAGCAGGCTTTGGAGAAGGGCGAGATCACGTTCTACGCTCAGCCGAAATGCAACCTCGACACGGGCAAGATCGTGGGCCTCGAGGCTCTGGTTCGCTGGATGCACCCTGAGCGCGGGCTCATCCCGCCGATCCAGTTTATCCCCATGCTGGAGCGAAATGGGCTGATAACCGCGCTCGATCTGCATATTTGGGAGGAAGTGTTCCGCGCTCTGCGCGCGTGGGTGGACGCCGGCCAGGCGCCCGTGCCCATTTCCGTGAACGTGTCGCGCCGCGACCTGTATGCGCTCGATGTTTTGGGCACGTTCGAGGGATTGATCGAAAAGTATGATATTCCCCCTCGTCTGCTCGCCGTCGAAATCACCGAAAGCGCGTACGTCGAGGATTGCGAGCTGATCGTGGACATCGTCGAGGGTTTCCATGACCTGGGCATCTCCGTTCATATGGACGATTTTGGCAGCGGGTATTCGTCGCTTGGCATGCTGAAGGACGTGAACGTCGACGTCTTGAAACTGGACATGAAGCTGCTGGACGCGATAGACGCGCAAAGCCGCAAAGCCCGTAGCATTCTGGAAGCCATCATCGGTATGGCGAACTTGCTGGACATCCGCGTGATCGCGGAGGGGGTGGAAACCGAATCCCAACGGCAATTGCTGGTGAAGATGGGGTGCCTGTACGGGCAAGGGTACTTCTTCTACAAGCCCATGCCGAAGGCGGAGTTCGAGCCTTTGATTGCGAATCGGACGAAGGTTGATTTCCGCGGCATCCATGCGGACTCCATCGAGAGGTTCCGTATTCGCGACCTGATAGAGAGCAGGGTGCTCAGCGATGCCATGCTCGACGATATCCTGGGTCCCTTGGTGCTGTACGATCTGTACGATGGCGAAGTGGAGCTTCTGAGCGCCAACGAGCATTACTGTCAGCTGAACGGGGTTAACGCCGTTGACCTGCACGAGCTGCGTTCCACGTTCGCGCGTCGAGCGTTCGAGTCGGATTGGGACGAGGTCATGGAAGCGTTCGAGCAAGCTCGCGAGAACGTCCCGAATGGCGCGGTCGTCGTAGTGCGTCGTATGCGCCCGGACGGGTCGACCGCTCACCTGCTCGTCCATCTGCTGTTCCTGCGCGAGCACGAAGGCCACTACCTGTATCTGGGTTCGCTGAGGGATGTGACTCGCGAGCGGCAGCAGGCGCGTCAGCTGGAGTCCTCTCGTCGAGCGTTATCGGCTGCCACGGATGCTTCCCCGCGCGATCCGCTGCTCGTAGCGTTGGGGGAAGAGAACCGGCGAACCGCCCTGGCGCTTTCCGCCGAGCTTTCGCCCGGAGGCATGATCGGAGGATACTGCGAGCCAGAGTTCCCGCTGTACTTCGCCAACGCTGCTATGGTGGAGCTTCTGGGTTACGACACGTACGAGGAACTGGCTGCGGGCATCGATTGGCGCGTGGGAAACACCATACATCCGGACGATCTGGCCTCGGTTGCGCTCGACATCGGGCCCGAGTATTACGTGGGGCTCGAGTACACTACCACGTACCGCATGGCTCGCAAGGACGGGACGTGGTTCTGGACGCTCGACAAAGGCCGGGTGGTCGAAGCGGAAGACGGCAGGCTTGCCATCGTGAGCGCTTGCACCGACATCACCGAAGTCATGGCAGTGCAACAGCAGCTTGCCGAGCGAAACAAATTGTTGATCAGTCAAAACGAAGAGCTTGCATTCCTGAATGAAGATATGCCCGGTGGCTATCATCGCTGCCTCGACGCTCCCGGGTGCGATTTCCTGTACATGAGCGACCGCTTTCTGGACATGTTCGGCTACACGCGCGAAGAGATAAAGGAGCTGTTCGACGACAAGTACATGCTCATGGTGCACCCGGACGACCGCGACAGCGTGGCCAAAGGCGTGACCGCGCTCAGGGAGGGCACTGCGGGGTCGGATCCGTTGGAGTACCGCATGAGAGCCAAGGACGGCTGGCGCTGGGTGATCGACCAGAGCCGTTTCTTGGAATACGATGACACCTCGTTCCTGCAGGGCGTCGTAGTGGACGTGACGGAAACCGTGGAGCTGCGCGACATGATGAGCATGCTGATCGAGCACACCTCGAGCGACATCGTGCTGCTGTCATGGTCCGACAAAGAGGACGTCCGCGTGAACGTGGTGGCGTGCGGTGCGTCGAAGAAGTACGGGCTCTCGCCCGAGCAGTACGAGGATATCATTCGCGGCCAGCTGTACCTTCCGAGCGGAGACGGGGGCGGGCGCCTGGTCGACGAGATTGTCGACAAGATCGATCGAGGCGAGAGCTTGGCGATTGTGGATCGACCGCGCTTTCCCGGGCGCGAGAACGTCTGGATGCACATTGAGGCTCGCCGCGTGGGCCTCGAGTCCTTTGAGCGTATGGCGTTGTGTTTGGTCACCGATGTGTCTTCTATGAAGAACCAGCAACAGGAGCTGTGGCTCACCAAGCGAAAGCTGGAGGGGGTTCTGGATCAAGCCGGCGTCCAAAGCTGGGACTGGGACATCAACAGCAATCGCTTGGTGCTCTCGCGCAGCGAGCTTATGGATCGTATATTCGCAGGTCTGAGCCGCTTCGAGGACGATATGCTGGTCGTGGACGGGTTCGACCCCGAGACTATGGAGTTCCGCTTCGTGCCGCCCGACTACCAGCAGGCGTTCAGGGACTCGTTTCGGGGCGTGCGCACTGCTCGCGATCGACAGCGCTCGGTGTTTGAGATCCCGTTCACGTTCGAAGGCGAGGCGCCCTTGTGGATCGAAGTCTCGTGCGAGACGGTGCGCGACGAGCAGGATCGGCCTGTCCGTGCGGTGGGATACTACCTTGACATGACCGATCGCAGAAACGAATCCTTGCAGAACAAAGCGAACTCCGAGGCGTTGCGGCAGCTGCGAAAAAAGAGCTTCCAGCTGCTCAAGATGGCGAAGACCGATGCGTTGACCGGGTTGCATAACCGCCAGGCGGCCATCCCGAAGATAGAGGAGCGCCTACGCGCGGTCGAGGCGGGCGAGCTGGGCGATGCTTCGTGTGCGCTGATCATGTTGGATCTGGACTCCTTCAAGCTGGCCAACGACGTGTTCGGGCACGCGTACGGCGATCAGGTTATCGTGCATGTGGCCGAGGCTCTGAAGGAGTCGTTCCCTGGCGACGTCGTCTGCCGTATGGGTGGGGACGAGTTCCTGGTGTGGTGCGAGGACGTGGACGAGGGAGCGTTGGAGGATAGGATCGCCTCTGCGCTGCGTGCCATGGAGGTCGAACGCGTTGAGGACGGTCGAACGTTCCTGTTCTCAGCGTCGGCCGGTTACGTGCTGGTTCCGCAGGAGGGCTTCTCGTTCGACGACCTGTATCAGAAAGCGGATTCCGCGTTGTTCTCGGTCAAGATGGGCGGCAAGCGCTCCTGCTCGCGATACTGGTCTGGGATGAAGAGCGTTCGCTGCGAGCTGGCCGAGTGACGAGTGCTGCCGGCTCTTTGTCTGCAGCCGCTTCGGCTCGCTTGCTTGCGCGATCATGAAAACAACACTTACGAGAATGCTTGAGATTCGCTAGAATCGAAGATGCCACGGCGCGCTCCAGCGCGCCCGGCGTGTCTCGTTTCCCCGAAAGGCGCCTTCTGCGCTGGTAGGTTCGATGGGGCCAATCAAGACAACCGAAGACGAAAGGACGATTCCTTTATGCAAGGGAAACCTCTTGTGCTGCTGCTGTCCGTCTTGTACGGCAGCGCGTTCATTGCGGGGTTCAACGAGAACCTCGTCAACATGGCGCTCGTGTCCATCATGGCGGAGTACGGCGTCGACTCCGTGACGGCTCAGTGGCTGGTCACCGGCTATATGATCGTGGCCACCGTCGTGGTCACGTGCATGGCGTTTCTCTATCGGCGCTTCCATGTGCGCACGCTGTTCTTCGGCGCGGCCGGCTTGAGCATCGTCGGCTCCGCGATGGGGCTCGTCGCTCCCAGCTTCGAGCTGCTGCTGGTCGCGCGCCTCGTGCAGGCGGTGGGCACGGGCATCTTCATCCCGCTTATGATGAACACCATCCTCGTGGTCACGCCGAAGAACAAGCTGGGCACGTACCTGTCCGTCGGCGGCTGCATGATCACGTTCGGCCCCGCGTTCGCCCCGGTGGTGTGCGGCGCGCTGGTGACGGCGTTCGGATGGCACAGCATTTTCGTCGTGCCCATCGTGGCGATGGCGGTGCTGGCCGTGCTCGGCTTCTTCTACATGAAGAACCTCGAAACGCACGAAGCGCATCTCGACGTGCTGTCGGTGGTCCTTTCCGCCGTGGCGCTGACCGTGTTGTCGTTCGGTTTGACGCAGCTGACCACCGACGGTGTTCTGGCTGTCGCCGCCCTTGTGCTGGCGGCGGCCATGGTTGCAGTGTTCGTGGTGCGCCAGCTGCGATGCGCGCATCCGCTCATCGATTTGGCGCCGATGAAGAATCGCGCGTTCTGGCCGGCGATCATTCTGGTGACCATCGCGATGATGAGCATGTTCTCGATGAGCGTGCTGCTGCCGCTGTACTTCGAAGGCGCGGCGGGCATGACCGCCTTCGCCGCTGGTCTGGTGATCCTCGTTCCCGTGCTGGCGAACGCGGGCGCCACGCTGCTGGGCGGCCGCATCATGGACAAACGAGGCGAATGGCCTTTGCTGCCTCTGGGCTTCGGCGGCATCGCCGTCGGCTTCATCGCGTTGGTGGCGGTTGCGCCGCAGCTGTCCGTGCCGGCGGTGTTCGCGGCCATGCTGGTGATGTACGTGGCGGTGGGCTTCATCTTCTCGCCCTCGCAGACGGCGGGCCTGCGTGCGCTGCCGCCTCGGCAGAATCCGTTCGGCGTGGCGCTCATGACCACGTTCGTGCAGATCGCCGCCTGCATCGGGCCATCGCTGTACATCGGCATCATGTCGTCGGGCCAAGCGGGCGCTGCGGCTTCGGGCGCGTCTGCAGCGCAGGCGACCGCAGACGGGTTCGCGCTTGCGATGGCAGTGGCCGCGGCCATCGGCGTCGTTGGGTTCGCCTTAGCGCTGGCGTATGCTCGCGCGGCGCGGAAGCGTGCGGCCGTGCAGGCCGTGGAACGCGCGGCGCAGCCCCAGGCGCTGTCGGTGCTTGCGTCCATCATGGAGGCTGACCCCTACACGCTGCCGGCCGCCACGCCGGTGCGCGAGGCGATGCGCGCGTTCGTGGATTTGAGGGTCGGCGGGTTGCCGCTGGTGGACGAGCAGGGGCATCCGGCGGGCTTCGTGTCCGACGGCGACGTGATGCGCTACCTGGCCGACAAGCATCCGCTGATCACGGGATCGTATTCGCTGGTGGAAGCCGCCAACAGCCAGACGTTCGACGAGCGCCTGCGCGAGCTCATCGAGCTTCCGGTGAGCGCGATCGCCACCGACAAGCTGGTGGCCATCGAGGCCGGATCGTCGCTGGAAGAGGTGTGCAACCTGTTGGCCACGCGCCGTTTGAAGAAAGTGCCGGTGGTGCGCGACGGCGCGATCGTGGGCACCGTCAACCGCTCCGACGTGCTGCGCTACGCGATGGACACCTGCCTGCAGGGAGTGTAGGGGAGACGTCTGGCTTCGTAGGGCGCTGCAGGGCGCCGGCCGGCTTCGCAGGGCGCTGCAGGGTGCTGCAGGGCGCCGGCCGGCTTCGCAGGGCGCTGCAGGGTGCTGCAGACTGCCGGCCGGTTTCGCGGGGTGCTGCAGGATGCCGGTCGGCTTCGCAGGGCGCCGGCTGGCAGAGATTGCACGCTATGCACGATTCTAAGCCGCATTTTTAATGCGGTCGGGAAGAAAGCCCAGGTCGTAAAAAACTAACGATGAAAAAATCGTGCATAGCGTGCAATCTCTGCCAGCTACGGCTCGGTCCGCCGTTAAACCAGGATTGGCATAGCCCGGATCGGCCCGTCCCGCGAAAGCTCGCCGGCGGCTCGGAAGCCCTCCTCGGCCATCGGCCAGGCGCTCGTCCCGCCCGATCGCCAGCCGCCCGACAGGGGAAGCGGCGTGCGGCGGTGCATGTCGATCCCGGTTTAGCAGCGGACGACCTCGCTTCGACTGCCAAGGATGAAGCGGGTTCGCTGCCGGCTTTCGATCGCATTCAGAACCCGAGCAGATCGCGGCGAAGCTGTCGGTTGGCGCGCGTGAAATCGGGATCGACGTAGCGAAGGCGCTTTCCGGTGTGTTCGGCAACGGTGTGCGCGATCGCGTTCATGCTTCCGCCGTTTTCGAGTTGCCATTTCGTGACGGTCAGCACGGTGATTCCCATCGACACCAGGGCATCTCGTCTCATCGAGTCCTTCAGCATCTGCTCTGGATCCTCGTGGTTTCCGCCGTCGTATTCGACGTCGAGTTTCGCTTCAGGCCAGTACAAATCGCACACGAGGTAGTTCTTGCCGGCAATGCGCCGTTCCCGCCTGCCCAAGTCGATGCGATGGTTGAGCAGCGGCTGCTTCAGGCCGTAACCTCCCATTCGGTACGGCAGCGTGAGAAGCATCGTCAGGATCGTCTCGCGCGATGAGGCCGATCCGTTCGCCACATAGCGAAGCGCCTTGATCGCCTTCCTTTTGCCGTGCGTCTTGTCGAGGCTGTTTGCATACGCGGTAAGCTTTTCGACGCTGGTCAGCGGCGCGCACGTTCGGTAGGAGTTGTCGGAGAGGTCGTAGGCTCCGCATAGCTCGAAGCCCAGTTCGATAAGCTTCGGAAGATTCCATAACGTGGCCATTTGCACGAAACACAACTCCGGGGAGCATACGCGGAAGCCGTTCATAGAGTCGAGGGTCGAGCGTGGCGGCAACGTTCCGCCTTCCACATGACTGACGGCCTCGTTCGAAGCTCGACGAACGGAGTTGTGCGGTACGAGCACGTGCAAAGGACGTTCGAGCCACCATGGCCCCGGTTCGGCAAGCGATCCTTTTCGGGGAGGTTCGTCGAGAAGCGGTCGGGTATCTTCGATGGCGCGAAAACTTCGCTGGCCGATGCGAACCGATCTCCAGTATTCAAGTGCGGATGTATGACATAGGGTTGGCTCCATTGGCTCATGATACGTGGTCGATAGCAAGATGGGAAGCCGGTTGGCAGAGATTGCGCGGTATGCACGATTATTGAGGCTTGTTATCGGAAGAAAAGAGAGAAAGCCCAGGTCGAAAGAAATGGCAGTGTCGAAGAATCGTGCATAGCGTGTAATCTGTGCCACGCCGAGGACGATCTGCTGTAGAACGGGAGCCGGAGGTGCGCGCGTCGGCCCGCGCGCGGCGGCCGGGGTCGCGTGCTCGGCCGGCGCACATGCGGCGGCCGCTGCCGCGTACGGCATCCGGCACCCGTGCATGTCGGCCGCTGCCGCGTGCGGCATCCGGCGGCGCGTTGCCGGTCGCCTGTGCGCGTGTTCTGCAATCGGGGTGCGTTCCGCTTGACATCGTACCGCGTCGTACTAAAATCCCGTTTAGCACTCGAAGTCCGAGACTGCTAAACGGGCAGACCGGCAGGTACGAAAAGGAGAGCGACGCCAACTATGCGCAAGTTCAAAACCGAGAGCAAGAAGCTGCTCGACCTCATGATCAACTCCATCTACACGAACCGCGAGATCTTCCTGCGCGAGCTCATCTCGAACGCGTCGGACGCGGTGGACAAGCTGTACTTCCGCAGCCTCACCGACAAGGACATCCAGCTGAGCAAGGACGAGCTGGGCATCCGCGTGGCGTTCGACAAGGACGCGCGCACCGTCACCGTGTCGGACAGCGGCCTGGGCATGACGAAGGACGAGCTCGACCGCAATCTGGGCACCATCGCGCACTCCGACAGCATGGAGTTCAAGGCCGACAACGCCGACGCCCAGGGCGACGACGTGGACATCATCGGCCAGTTCGGCGTGGGCTTCTACTCCGCGTTCATGGTGGCGTCGAAGGTGCGCGTCGTGTCGAAGGCGTACGGCAGCGACGAGGCCTGGGCCTGGGAAAGCGACGGCGTGGAGGGCTACACCATCGAGGAGGCCCAGCGCGAGGGCCACGGCACCGACGTCATCCTCACGCTGAAGGACAACACCGACGACGACAACTACGACACGTTCCTCAGCGAGTTCGGCTTGCGGAACCTCATCAAGCGCTACAGCAACTACGTGCGCTACCCCGTGCAGATGGAAGTGTCGAAGACGCGCGAGCTGCCCAAGCCCGAGGACGCCGGCGACGACTACAAACCCGAGTACGAGGATTACACCGAGGTCGAGACCATCAACTCGATGATCCCCATCTGGAAGCGCAGCAAGTCCGAGGTCACCGACGAGGAGTACAACGAGTTCTACAAGACCGACTTCCACGACTTCACCGACCCGGCGCGCACGTTCAGCATCCACGCCGAGGGCGCGCTCAGCTACGACGCGCTGCTGTTCATCCCCGGCCGCGCGCCGTACGACCTGTACAGCAAGGACTTCAAGAAGGGCCTGGCGCTGTACAGCTCCAACGTCCTGATCATGGAGAAGTGCGAGGAGCTGCTGCCCGACCACTTCAACTTCGTGCGCGGCGTGGTGGACAGCCAGGACCTGCAGCTGAACATCAGCCGCGAGACGCTGCAGCACAACAGCCAGCTGCGCGCCATCGCGAAGAAGATCGAGAAGAAGATCACGTCCGAGCTGAAGAAGATGCGCGACAACGATCGCGAGGAGTACGAGAAGTTCTTCGAGAACTTCGGTCGCGGCCTGGAGTTCGGCATCTACAACAGCTACGGCATGCTGAAGGACCAGCTGGCCGACCTGCTGCTGTTCTACTCGGCCAAGCAGGAGAAGCTGGTCACGCTGGACGAGTACCTGGAGGCCGCGCCGGCCGACCAGAAGGCCATCTATTACGCCGCCGGCGAGAGCGTCGAGCGCCTGGCCAAGATGCCCATCGTGAAGACGGTGCTGGGGAAGGGCTACGACGTGCTGCTGTGCACGAAGGACGTGGACGAGTTCTGCTTCCAGTCGATGATGACGTACGGTGCGCCCGCGGCCGACGGCGAGGATGCGCCGGAGCCGTTCGAGCTGAAGAACGTGGCGTCGGGCGACCTCGACCTGGCCTCCGAAGAGGAGAAGAAGGAAGCCGAGGAGACGACGAAGGACAACGAGGCCCTGTTCGCCGCTATGAAGGACGCGCTGGGCGACTCGGTGATGAAGGTGGCGGTGTCGTCACGCCTGACCGATGCTCCCGCTTGCATCACCGCGGCCGGTCCGGTGTCGCTGGAGATGGAGCGCATCATGGCACAGATGCCCGACGGCGGCGAGGGCATTAAGTCCGAGCGCGTGCTGGAAGTGAACGCGAAGCACGCGGTGTTCGACGTGCTGCGCGCCGCGCAGGAAGCCGGCGACGCCGACAAGGTGAAGCTGTACGCCGAGCTGCTGTACAACCAGGCGCTGCTGGTTGAGGGCCTGCCCATCGAGGATCCGGTAGCGTATGCGAACGCGGTGACCAAGCTGATGGCGTAACTTGGTTCCGGCGGCTTGCCAGCCGCCGGAACAGCTCGACGCTGCGGTCCGCTGCGGCACCCCGTCTTCGCGCGATCCCGGAAGCTCGCGTACCACAGTATCCCCTACGGGGACTTCCTGCGGGGCGCGCTTCGCCTCCGCGATCCCACGAATGCGAGGCACCGCAGCGGCCCTCGCTGTCTTACTACGCCAACCGGGGCGCGCATTATGCGTCCTGCGGACGCATAGACGGGTCGCTTCGCTCCCGTCTGTCATCCTGAGCGGCTAGCGGCGCGCGCTTGCGCCGGCGCTTACGGCGACGGCTCCTGCGACTGTGGCGACCGCGGCGGCTCCAACGACTGCGACGCCGAAGGGGATCGCCGGTGCTCGCCAGCGGCTTGCCGCCGGGGGCGGCGGGCTCCTCGACGGGACACAAGGTTCCCATTACCACCAAAGAAAGCAGAAATGCCATTGTGTATATCTGCGACATATTGGAACCCGGTAGCTGCCCGAGCATACTGAGCAGTTCTTCATTTTGGGTGATTGTGCATCAGATATGCCGTTTTGCTGCTGAATATCAGCAATGCTGGAACCAACATTAGTGAGCAGCGAGAACCGAACGACATACTGCCAGTTGCCGCTTAGATCCGCAGTTTGAATGCTTGACAGGCCCTTCAGGTGTCAAAATGGATTGCACTGGCACTTCCCGAGATCATATTTGCGGCATCATCATCCATAATTCCCAGTAATCGCCAGTGCATTGTACTCCCATCAGGAGAG
>ENA-OQCU01000163-OQCU01000163.1-human-gut-metagenome-genome-assembly--contig:-NODE-163-length-35848-cov-6.211220_pt1 | contig 35848 bp, 26 predicted proteins | sample MGYA00242504_ERZ504590 | MGnify/ENA primary metagenome ERZ504590 (study PRJEB26092, sample SAMD00036318) | human gut metagenome | host: Homo sapiens | study: EMG produced TPA metagenomics assembly of... | reverse complement strand
TGACGGTAAACCCTATGCCCATGCCCGCGCCGATGCCGTCGGACATGGTACGCAGGGCCGTCGAGACTCCGACCTGCGCCACCAGGCTCGTGAAGACCATCAGCATCAGCAGACCGATGATGCCGCTACGTACCGGCTTGCGTACGATCGCCAACGTGGCACGCTTCCACACATTCATGCTCATCATCGAATCTCCGACAGGTCTCGCGGCGATTTGCGCAGCATCGGCATGCACGCCTACCGCGACGCACACCAGCATCACCGCCAACAATAAAGGAATGATTCATCTTTTACTTATTACTTGCCTTAACAAACTTATAAAGCACGAAAGTCTTGGGCGCCATCTCTACATTCAGTACATTACCCTCAACCGTAGCAGCACTTTCTTTCGGAGTGATGACATTCGGATGCTCTACCGTGTTATCTTTATCCAAATCGGCAGACTGGAGTGTGATGCATTTACCTTCCACAAGTTTATCACTCTTCTTCAACCCGTTGAAAGTCAATGATACTGGCTGTGTCTGCTCCGAAGTATTGGCAATTTTCACGATATAAGCCTTTTCATCCTTATCCCATACGGCACTGGCAAACAGACCATCCTGTCCTTCCTGACCACTCACAGCTTTTTTATCCATAGTCAGGGGCAACACATGAGTACCTTTGTTATGAGCATAAAGCTGCTGCACATAGTAACTACAAGTACGAACCGAGTTCAGATTGTCAAACCAGATCAAATCCGGACGCCATTGCCATCCTTCCACATGGGCAAACAAAGGTGCATAAGTAGCCATGTGCACCACATCAGCATTCCGTTCCAGTCCGGTCATGAACGCAGCTTCCATTAAAGCAGCGTTAAAATGGTTCCATTTCTTGCCTTTGCCATGGCAGGCATATTCTCCGGCAAAGACCTTCGGTCCTTTGCGGTCGTAATTGTCATAACGGTTGCCTTGTCCCAGGAACCAGCTTTCGGGACGATAGAAATGCTCATCCACCAAATCCACTTTCAGATTTTTCATTTCCGGCCATAAGTAATCAAAGTCTTTACCTTCAGACTGAGGTCCCGAACTACCAACAATCTTGATTTCAGGATGAGCCTTACGAAGCACCTCGACAAACTGTTTCAGACGTTCCGGATATTCCGGTCCCCATTGTTCGTTACCAATGCCCAAGAATTTCAAGTTAAAGGGAGCAGGGTGTCCCATATCCGCACGAACTTTTCCCCAAGTACTTGTGACATCGCCATTAGCAAACTCAATCAGGTCTAATGCATCCTGTATATATGAATCAAGCTTTGACAGGCTGACCTGCTGGTCGGGGTCATTCTGATACTGACATATCAATCCGCAGTTCAGAATAGGCAGCGGTTCGGCGCCTATATCCTCCGACAACTGGAAATATTCAAAGAAGCCCAGTCCGTAGGTCTGGAAATAATCAGGGAAGAAACGATGCTTGAACGTATAATGCCAGCGGTTTTCATTCAACGGGCGATTCTCTACCGCACCTACTGTTTTTTTCCATTCGTAACGGGTAGCCTCATCCGTACCTTCTACAATACAGCCGCCGGGAAAACGGAAAACACCGGGTTTGATATCATATAAAGCCTGCACCAAGTCTTTACGAAGACCGTTCTTACGCTCTTTCCAAGTATCTACAGGGAAAAGAGAAACATGTTCCAGATCCACCGTTCCCGCACTTTCAAGGAAAATACGAAGATGAGCCTTGGGCTCCGTTCTCGGCGATTTCAATATCACCTCATATTGTTTCCAATCCTTCGAATTCACTATCAGTTCTTTTGACTCAAAAGCCTGACGTTCCTCCATCGTATCATTTTTGATCAATTCAATACGAAGTTTCTGGTTCTCACCACGTGCCCATACGGAAAAGCGATACTCAGCCCCTTCCTTGACACCTATGCCGAAAAAACCTTCGTTTTCAATTCCTGTGTGCTTTTCCCTGTGTCCGGAATTACCCAGACGGACGTAATGCGGATTTCGCTCGAACGGCCCGTCGTCCATCAAGGTCACATTGCCGAAAATATTCCAACCCATAAAACGTTGCGGGAATTCAAATGAACGGTTCTTTATCAGTTCGGCATACAAGCCTCCGTCCGCCCCATAATTAATGTCCTCAAAGAACAAACCATACATGGTTGGTTGTATTTCCGCACCTAATTTATTGGTCTGCACGACCATGTTGTGCGCATTCTGTGCATGTAGCGCTACTCCGGCAGCAAATACCCATGCTGTGAATAGAGTTCTGTGTAATTTCATGATAGTAATATTATTGATTTTTATTAGTCAATTCTCTTTCCCCACACAGAATGCCCTTGAGCATCCAGGCCGGTAAAAAGAATGGTTTCTGTTTCATTTTCCCAATCGTGTCCGGCAAAGATAATCAAATTGTTAATATCTTCTGTGGCTGTTTTTATATTAAGAAGTTGTTTTTTAACATTAAAATCCCAAGTTGCATCTCCAACACTGCCATCTGCTTCCAAAACAACACGGGCAGATAACGCCTGCTCCCCATTTCGCAAGTCCCCTTCACCCCACAATATTTGTCCAGCTTCCAAACTACGTTCCAAAGGCGGTTCCTGAATACGGATAATTTCCCACTCACCTACCAAATCTTCTTTAGTGAAAGAACGTGGAGCAGTACCTGCATAGCGTTCGGGAGAAACCACAGGCCATCCATTCACCGTAAAGAACACTTCGCGCACATGCAAATCCATCAACTGGTTCTGGGGGGAAAGCCGTCCCTGATGGACCATAAAATAACGGCCGTCACCGGCATCAATAAGACCGCAATGAGCCGTTCCCGCCCATCCCGGATGATTTTCGAAGCGGTAAGGAGCTGTCAATATAGGAACATTATTCGTTGTATCTTTTATATCCTCTCCGTAGAAATCCACAAAAGGTCCTTCGGGAGAACCGGAATAAGCGACACGTACATTATAGGTAGTCATCAGCGGATCGTAGGATGTAAACAGATAATATTTGCCAAGTTGGGGTTGATACATGATTTCCGGTGCTTCCAAGTTATCTTTCCGGTAATTGGCCCGGCGTGCTATCAAGTGCCCATGATCCTCCGGCTGCACAGTCATTCCTGTTTCGGGATTCAGTTCCACACAGTACAGACCACCGAAATAAGAGCCATAGTGCATCCACCACTTTCCGGTTTCCGGATCCTCAACCACAGAAGGGTCTATGGCATTCATCGCATCCCCTTCTCCTGTCTTAACCACACACCCTTTCTGTATCCAGGGACCTTCGGGAGAATCCGACTCGGCCATACCGATATAGGATGTATTCCTGCCGAATGCCGAAACACAATAATACAAACGATAAATACCCTGATAAGGCATCAAATAAGGAGCCCAGATATTAGTCGCCCCTTTTCCCTCCGCCTGACTATGAACCCATTCCATAGCCGGAGCAGGAATCTCGGGAAAAGCCCAGCCCACAAAATCCCAATGTACCAAGTCTTTTGATTTGCGTACCTGGACAAAACCCAGAGGCACATTCTTCTCTTTCGCCTCTTTCCGGTTCTCAGCAAAAATAGCATCGGTAGAATACAGATAATAAGTATCTCCTATTTTTTTACAAGCCGGGTCGTGTACATTATATGTTCCCCACTGCTTGTAATTCTCCATAGATGAAAGAGCGGTATAATCATCAGCCCAAGGATTGGGAGAAGGGACAGGCACGAAAGCCGTAGGTGCACTGCATGATACCAATATCCCTACGGCCAACAGGCCTAAACCGACCAACCTATTTATTATTAACCTTTTCATGTCCATGAATAATCTTTGAGGGAAAAATTGCTGTTTCATAGTATTTTTTTATTATGTGACCATTTGCTAATGTACTAATTTGTCAATGACATGCGGCATATAACGCAGCCAACTGTCACATTGACTAACTATTATTAATGCAAATATAACTGCAATCAAAAGCTCGCCAGGTGGACAATATCGCTTAAAGGGTGGACATTTGTGCAGCAGAGGGTAAAAATGATTTATTTGTTTTTAGAGGAAAAACGAAAATGGTATATCTTTGTATAAGTAACGGTATATTCTTACGTCATTAATGAACAACACACTATGAAAAAACCATTGTTTTCTATTCGCTCTGTTCAATCTTTTTATCTAGTCTGTATATGCAAGCTGAAGGAACAGCCGGAAAATGGTCCGAACGTTATAATTTCACTGCCATTACGATGGATGAAGGACTGCCTCACAACTTTGTGGATGATATATTGAAAGACAGTCAGGGCTTTTTATGGATCGCTACCCGCGGGGAAGGAATCGCCCGTTATGACGGTTATGAATTCACCGCCTTCCGATATGGGAAACACCCCGTATCAAGCTACGAAGTAACTTTATAAACAAACTGTGTGAGGATAACTTCAAGCGTATTTGGGCTGTCAGTGAAATGGGTATTGACATACTGGATATACAAACCATGCAGACAGTACAAGTCACTGATATGAAAGACAAACTTATTTCACTGTGTAACCGCCCCTCTCATCTTATTCTCCATAGCAAAGCGGGAAATATTTGGTTTGTTCGGAAAACAATTTATTCAAAATTACCTTTGACAAACAAGGAGATATAAAACAAATCATTAAAACATGCGAAGTACCGGCAGGAGAATCCATCCGGACTATTTGTGAGGTGGAAGACTATCTTTGGATAAACTACAAAGACGGTATCTACCGCATCAAAGAATCGGCTATGGAAGTACAGGAACCCACATTCATTTCATCTGCCCTGCAATTACCCGGTGTGTCCATACAAGTAATCTGCCGGAAAGAAAATGAAATTTGGATTGGCAGCGCACAAGGCCTTTTCCGATACAATATGGATACGGAACTGATGAAGCATTATATGTACGATCCGAATGACAACAACTCGCTTTCCCAAAACTTTATCACAGACATAGCAGAAACAGGAGAACATACCATGCTGGTTGCCACCCTAAAAGGTATAAACCTTTATAATGCGTTGACAGACAATTTTGAGCGGATAAATAAAGATACCGGAGAAGGAGAAATTGTACAAAACACATTGAACTGTGACTTCGTAAACTGTCTGCTGACCGATGGTGACATTATCTGGGTAGGAACCGAAGTGGGAGGGCTGAACAAGATGAGCCGCCGGATGCTGTTGGTACAAAACTATTATCATATTCCCACCATTCCCGGAAGTCTTTCCCAAAATCCCGTCAATGCCATTTATGAAGACCCGTCGGGTGTTTTATGGGTAGGAACCGTAGAAGGAGGTTTAAACCGGCGGGCTCCCGGCAGCAACACTTTTGAACACTATACCACTGATGCACCCGCCCACCTAAGCCATAATACCGTCAGTTGTTTTACCAGCGATAACGATGGAAGGCTCTGGATAGGAACCTGGGGAGGAGGCATAGGATGGATAGACATGAAAAATCCGCAGAACAAACAATTCCACCACATAGAAATACCCGAATACGGAGACTTCTCATGGGGATGGGCCGGAAGTATCTGCTATGACCACTTGAATAATGCCATCTGGGTGGGAACCAGTACCAATATCTATGTTTACGACTTGAAAACACAAACGCTCACCGAACCATTCAAGGGTATGAACCTAGGTGGAATTGAAGGCTGTACAGGATACTATATAGATAAGGATAACCACCTGTGGCTGGGACTTACAGAAGGACTTTGCCGAATAGATCTAAGCAGTTTGAAAGCCCCCAGACTGATTTATCAACTCTGGAGGATCAAGCTGGACGAACCGGAATCAAAGTTGAAGGAAAGGGTAACCTACATCACCCAGTCTAAAGACGGAACCCTATGGATAGGCAGCAACGGATATGGTTTCTACAAATCCTCACCAACAGAAAACGGAGAATATACCTTCCGCTCCTTCACCACCGAAGACGGACTGATAAACAACAGTGTCCGCTGCATATCGGAAGATAAAGAAGGGTATCTTTGGATTACCACCACCAACGGACTCTCCCGCTTCAATCCTAACAACAACAGCTTCTTCAACTATACCCGGAAAGACGGACTATTATCCAACCAGTTCTATTGGAACGCAATATGCCGTGCCGCCAATGGAGATTTGTATGTAGGAAGTACTAAAGGGCTGTCTGTAGTCAAACCAGTCATAGACACAAATCCTAAGGAGGCTGTTCCTCTGGCATTCACCCATGTTCGTGTGGCCAATGAAGAACGATTGTACACAAACGGCACCCTACAGTTACACGAACGCGACAAATCTCTCTATATTGAATTTGCCGCACTGGATTATGATGCATCGACATTCGCCAATTATTATTACCGCTTGAAAGGATTTGACGACAAATGGATAAAAGTGCCGGCCAACAGGCGACAAGCCGCCTATACCAATCTGCGTCCCGGCAACTATACTTTCGAACTGCGTTATGCCCCCGACGGCAAACAATGGCTGGAAGAAATGGCAGAACTCCACATTGCCGTATCACCTTATTTCTATAAAACCATCTGGTTCATTCTGTCCATATTGGTTCTTCTATCTTTCCTTATATATAAGGTATTATCATGGAGGCTTCGTTCATTAAAAGAACAACAAGAAATGCTCCACATCAAAGTAGAGGAACGTACCCGTGAACTGGAAGAACAAAAAAAGCTGCTTTCCACTCAGGCAAGCGAGCTCTATCGTCAAAACCAACTATTGAAACAGCAAAATCGAAAAAACTAACCAAACAAAAATGGGCAACTGATACAAATGTCAAAGAAACGTACAGGAATTGACGGTTGACAAACTCGCCTTCTTCACCAATATCACCCATGAATTCCGTACTCCGTTGACATTAATCGTAGGACCTATAGAAAGGGCATTGAAACTAAGCTACAATCCTCAAGTCATTGAACAATTACATTTTGTGGAGCGCAACTCAAAATATCTGCTCTCACTGGTCAACCAATTAATGGACTTCCGCAAAGTAGAATCAGGGAAAATGGAAATTGTCCGCAACCCGGGCAACTTTGCCAAGTTACTCAATGAACTGCTGGTTCCCTTCGACGCATATGCATCCGAAAGAGGAATAACCATCGAACGTCGTTTCCGCCTTCCTTCATGTGAAATCATGTACGATGAGGATGCCATGCATAAAGTGATTGTCAATTTGATAGGAAATGCTTTGAAATTTACCCCCAAAGGAGGACAAATTACCATCTATGCCACCCCCTTCCGCCAGGAAGAGCAGGAAAAGTTGTTCATCTGTATCCGGGATACGGGGCCAGGACTGCCCGAAGAAGAGATAGACAAAGTATTCAACCGCTTCTACCAATCACAAAACAAGACGCATTCCTCTATCAACGGACAAAGCGGGACCGGAATCGGCCTCTATCTATGCAAACGAATTGTCCAGTTGCATGGAGGTTCAATTTGTGCCAAGAATAATCAGAGCAAAGGATGTTCTTTCCGTATTTTACTTCCTTTGCAATATGCCGATGCAGACAGTCTGCCCGCACCAACAGAGCAAGTTAAAGAACCGGTAGAATCTCCGCTGGCCTTGCAACCTGCCACCAATGGAAAACTGACGATTCTGGTAGTAGAAGACAACAAAGATATGCGCGACTATATCCGTTCCATTCTGGCCGAATATTATAACGTGCTCGAAGCATCCCAAGGTGAAGAAGCATTGACTGTGCTCCAATCCCAGAACGTGGATTTTATTGTTAGCGACCTGATGATGCCTGTCATGGATGGTATGGAACTGTCCCGCCGGGTAAAATCCAATTTCGCCATCTCACATATCCCCTTCCTGATGCTCACAGCCAAAACATCCAACGAATCGCGCATCGAAAGCTTCCGTATAGGTGTAGACGAATACCTGCTGAAACCATTTGATGATACTTTGCTGCTGGCCCGGATATCCAATATACTGGAAAACCGCAAACGTTTCCAACAAAAGTTCTCATACAGTATGGACGTGGATGCACTGAATATCGAAAAAGAATCCAGTGACAAGAAATTCCTGGACAAGGCGATGCAGATTGTGAAAGAAAACTATAAGAACTCCTATTACGAAATAAGCGATTTCATCGAAGCAATGGGGGTAAGCAAAAGTTTGATGAACAAAAAAATGCAAAATCTGACAGGACAGTCTGCCGGACAATTCATGCGTAACTACCGGCTGAATCTTGCGCGGGAACTTATTATCCGTAACCGGCTGACGCACAATATGAATATATCTGAGATAGCATACGAAGTAGGATTCAATGATCCCAAATACTTCACACGCTGCTTTACAAAACATTTCGGAACAACACCCAGTTCGATGATGGAGAATGGAACCGACTGACTTATTCCAGAGCGTAAAATGAACGGATTGTATACCATAAATGCTCCGTTTTTCTACGCTCTCGTCTCGCTAAATAAATTATCTTTGCCCTACATTATAATAGCATATTTAATACCCATGAAAAAACAATTTATGACTTGGCTGCTTGCCATCACTACAATGTCAGCTTTTGCCCAACAAGCTACAGTTACAGGACCCGATTCCTTTTTGAAAGTAAATGTATCCGTAAAACAGGGTATCCCCGTTTATTCCGTTACCTATAAGGACAAGACCATCCTGGAAGATTCACCTTTAGGTTTTGTTGCCAATGTGGGGGACTTCAGCCGGGATATGACTTTCACCGGACAAAAAGAGAATAAAATAGATAAGACCTATACACAAGACCGTATCAAACAATCACAAATTCATTATCAAGCCAATGAACTTACATGCACCTTTACCAACAAAGAAAAGAAAAATATAAATATAATATTCCGCGTAAGCAACAACGATATTGCTTTCCGCTACGAAATGCCCAAATATGGCGATACGGGAAGCATCGTGATAGAAAAAGAAACTACCGGTTTTGACTTCCCCTCCTTCACCACTACTTTCCTGTGCCCGCAAAGTGACGCCATGATAGGTTGGAAACGTACCAAGCCCAGTTATGAGGAAGAATATAAGGCTGACGCTCCTATGAATGTACGTTCACAATATGGGCACGGTTACACATTTCCTTGTCTGTTCCATGTAGGAGAAAATGGCTGGGCACTTATCAGTGAAACCGGAGTAGACAGCAAATACTGTGGTTCACACCTGAGCGATGCCACCGCCGACGGACTTTATACCCTCGCTTTCCCCATGCCCGAAGAAAACAACGGTAACGGTACGGCATCTCCCGGTCTTGCATTGCCCGGTTCCACTCCTTGGCGTACTATTACTGTAGGCGAAAACCTGAAGCCCATTGTAGAAACAACGATTCCATGGGATGTCGTGGAACCTCTTTACCCAACGGAGCATACATACAAAATGGGACGCGGAACCTGGAGCTGGATACTTTGGCAAGATGGCAGCATCAATTTCGACGATCAGAAAAAATATGTAGATCTTGCTGCCGCCATGGGATATGAATATGTATTGATAGACAACTGGTGGGATACCAACATCGGCCGTGAACGTATGAAAGACTTCATAGACTATGCACACAGTAAAAATGTAGATGTATTTTTATGGTATAGTTCCAGCGGCTACTGGAATGATATAGTGCAAGGTCCTACCAATTACATGGACAATCCCATTATCCGTAAAAAGGAAATGAAATGGCTGCATAATATAGGAGTAAAAGGAATCAAAGTAGACTTCTTCGGAGGTGACAAGCAGGAAACCATGCGTCTGTACGAAGCCATCCTGAGCGATGCGGATGATAATGGACTGATGGTCATTTTCCACGGCTGTACCCTTCCTCGGGGATGGGAGCGTATGTATCCTAATTATGTAGGAAGCGAAGCCGTGCTCGCATCGGAAAACCTGATTTTCCAACAACATTTTTGCGATGAAGAAGCATTTAATGCCTGTCTGCATCCATTTATCCGCAACACCATCGGTTGCATGGAGTTTGGTGGCACATTCCTCAACAAACGCCTCAACCGCAACAATGACGGCGGAAGCATACGCAAGACCACTGATGTATTCCAACTGGCAACAGCCGTTTTATTCCAAAATCCTATTCAGAATTTTGCGTTGGCGCCTAATAACCTGACCGATGCCCCCCAAGTTTGTTTGGATTTCATGAAGCAAGTTCCCACCACATGGGACGAAACAAGATTCATTGACGGCTATCCGGGCAAATACGTAGTACTGGCACGTCGGCATGCCGATAAATGGTACATAGCCGGAATCAATGCACAAAAAGAACCGCTGAAATTAAAGTTGAACTTATCTATGTGTACTAAAGGAGATAAAGTGATGCTTTATCAGGACGATAAAAAACTAAATCCTCACGCTGAAGAGATAACATTAAAAAAGAATGATGAAGTCAGCATTACGATGCAGGCGGAAGGAGGATTTTTACTTGTGAAATAATTCCTTTCAGAGAATTTTATTTGTATTTTATCCCTCATGTAGCCGGACAGTCCTTCACCAGGTTGTCCGGCTACATGACTTTATATAAAAAAAGCCTTCTCCTAAGCCTATCTCACCACCTCCAAAAGACGCAAACTATAAGCGGAATAAATACATTTTTTTCCATTATCCATTCGTCCACCCTATAAAACCGTTTGTCCACCCCTGTTTACGGTGTAAATTATACTTTTGTCATGCAATCGGTGCTCAATCTTTCGGAAGAGAACCCTGCTTTTAAAGTCTAATCCTAATCTTAAATATTATGAAGAATAGCTCCAGCATATTTATAAACTCTGTGGTTTGTCTACCTAGAGTATTCAACATTAGATTGTACAATAATCCAACATCTCAATTCAATACATCAGCAACAATTTAATCTACTAATTTAATACTTAAAAAATGAGGAAACATTTATTATTTTCCGTAATGCTTAGTCTGTGTGCTATGGGTGGCATGATGGTGTATCCCACACCTGCTATAGCTACCGTGGCACAATCTCCGGCTATCAAGGTTCGCGGTCAAGTTATCGATGAACAAGGTGAGCCCTTGACAGGAGCTACTGTCAGAATTAAAGGAGGACAAGGTGGAACCATTACCGATGTGGACGGAAACTTCCAACTGGAGGTTGCCGGAAACGCTATCCTTTCGATAAGCTATGTAGGCTACAAGGAACGCGAAGTAGCCGTTCGTAACCGCGCTATCATTGAAGCCATCCAATTGCAACCCGACAACCAGATGCTGGAACAAGTTGTTGTCATAGGTTATGGCACACAAAAGAAATCCGATTTGACCGGTTCTGTAGCTGTAGTAGACACGGAAGCCTTGAAACAGACATCCCATTCCAATATCTCCACCATGCTCGAAGGTAAAGTATCAGGCGTACAAGTCACTTCCGACGGGCAGCCCGGTGCCGACCCTACCGTCCGTATCCGTGGCGTCGGATCTTTTGGTGACACTTCTCCTCTTTATGTTATCGATGGTGTCCCCATGGGTACTTCCATCCGCGATTTCTCTTCAAACGATATTGAAACCATCCAAATTCTGAAGGATGCATCGGCTGCTGCCATTTACGGTTCGCGTGCAGCCAACGGTGTGGTCATCATCACTACCAAACGCGGTCAGAAAGACCAACCGCTGAAAGTAGACTACAATGGGTACGTAGGTATGGACTACATTCCCAGTAGTGTCTATGACGTAATGGATGCCGACCAATACAGCCAGTACATCGGTCAGGCATGCGCCAACTCCAACACTCCGCTGCCCGGCGGTTACAAGCTGGACAGTACCACCGGAAAATATCATTTCCAGGATAACACCAATACCAACTGGTTTAAAGAAGTGTTCAAAACAGGTATCCGTCAAAATCACAATGTGAACCTCTCCGGTGGCGGTGCCCACAATACTTATAACGTTTCATTAGATTACTACAACCAAAAAGGTACACTGGAAGGCGCCGGTCCCAACTACGAACGTTACACGGCGCGTGTCAACAACACGATGGACACCAAATTCATCAAGTTCCATACCAGCCTGGTTTACTCTCACTCCGATCAAGACAACATGGGTTTGTCAAACGCTTCCGAATACGTTCAAGGTCTGTATGGAGACGTAACCAACATACTGCGTGGTACTTTGCTGATGCAACCCACCATCAAAGCCTACGACAACTCTACTTGGGTACTTGACAATCTGGTAGGGATCGCCAATAACTTCAACTATGACTCTTATGGTTATGGTGTTTACTACGACACCGTACATGGTGACATTTCAGCTTCCAACCCCTTGCTGGTCAATAACCTGTTAAAGCGCAATACCCGTGTAGACCGCTTTGTAGGAACAGCCTCTGCCGATGTGGATCTCCTGAAAATGATCGGTATTGACAGCAAAAACCACAAGCTCAACTATAAAGTCAATCTCTCTTACAGCAAAACCCATTGCAAGGACTTCACCTGGATTCCTGCATGGGTACAGAGCAACCGTGTCTATCTGGCCAAAAGCAACGAACGTCTCACCAAAGCTACCCGCTCTTATGCCGATGCTTTGATTGAAAACGTGCTGACTTATGATGCCACCGTCGGCAAACACCATTTTAACCTGGTAGCCGGCCAGACTTACGAAGAAGAAAACACCGACTTGCTGACAGGCTGGGGCGTCAACTTCACCGAGCCTTACTTCCTGCAACTCCAGAATGCCGCCAACACTTACGCTGAAAGCTTCGAATACAAACACACCCTCCTATCCTACATCGGGCGTATCAACTACAACTACGACGAGCGTTATCTGTTCTCGGCAACCGTGCGCCGCGACGGCAGTTCCCGCTTGTCCCAAAATATCCGTTGGGGCACCTTCCCTTCTGTTTCTGTGGGATGGCGTTTCGACAAGGAGTCTTTCTTCCCCTTCAACAGAAACATTGTCAACATGTTCAAGGTACGTGCCAGCTATGGCGAGCTCGGTAACGAAAACATTGGTGAATACATGTATCAGGCTGTAATGGCACGTAATAACATGACTTATAGCTTTGGCAACACGCCCATCACCGGTTCTGCTATTTCCACTTTCGTAGACAACAACCTTTCTTGGGAAAAGAAGAAAAGCTACAACGTGGGTATCGACCTCGCCTTGTTCAACAACCGTCTGGAATTCACTGCCGAATGGTACAAGAACACCAGTGAAGACCTGCTTTATGCTGTTCCCGTTCCCGAACAAGCCGGTGTATCCAATACCACCGTAACAATGAACGCCGCTTCGATGAACAATTCAGGTTTCGAATTTGCAGCTACTTACCGCAACCGAGACCACGACTTCAAGTATGAAGTGTCGGCTAACTTAAGTACTGTCCGTAACCGCGTAACCTCATTGGGCTTCGGTACCGATTCATACATCTCCGGCGCCTACATCACCAACGTAGGTGAAGAGATCGGCAAATTCTACGGATGGGTTTATGATGGCATCGCCCGCACACAAGCTGACTTGGACAACCATGCCACACAAGAAGGCGCCCAAATTGGTGACTGCCTCTATAAGGACGTAAGCGGTCCCGACGGAAAGCCTGACGGAAAGGTAGATGCCAATGACCAGGTAGTATTGGGCAGCGGTATGCCTAAGATCAATTTCGGTTTGAACGCCCGCTTCGAATACAAACGTTTCGACCTGAGCATCGCTACGTTCGGTGCACTCAACTATCATGTTAGCGACGACATCCACAACTCTCTGAACTCTTGCTATGGCTGGGGCAACAAAGACGTAGCCATGCTCGACGCCAATCGCTTCAGCGAAGACGGCAGCACCTATCTTTCCAGCGTACCACGTACCTATGTCACCAACAGTGCCAGCCTGGCCTGGAACGATCTCTTCAGCGACCGCAAAATTCAGAACGCAGCTTATTGGAAAATTGCCAATATAGAACTGGGCTACAACTTCCCCAACGAATGGTTTGGCAAATACGTATCGGATGTACGTTTCTACGTGTCGGCACAGAACCTGCACACCTTTACCGGCTACAAAGGTTACAATGTGGACTATGCAGGAGGTACCTTCACACCGGGATATAACTTCTGTTCTTATCCTACCGCACGTACCTTCATGTGTGGCGTTCATTTCACTTTCTAATCACTAAAAACATAACAATATGAAACTCAATAAATATGCATTGGTTCTCTTTTTGGGATTAGGCACATTGACTTCTTGCAATGATAATTTGGAGCTGTTAAATCCCAACCAGCAAACCTCAAACACATTCGGTTTCAATGCCGATGATTTGGAAGAGAGCGTTATTGCCGCCTATAACCATATCCGTATGGAAGGTTCTTACGCCCGTGTAGGCTACACCATTGATGTGTGTCGTGGCGATGAAGCCTGGAATTCATCACAAGTATGGTATCTGCCTTTCGATGACCTGAATGCGGAAGTAACCTCGGACATCACGTGGTGGCCCTGGCGCGAATGGTACTACACCGTTAATGTATGTAATTTTGCCATTTCCCGTTGCGATGAAGACAACAGCCAGCTTTCCGAAAAAATGAAACGCATCAAAGGACAAGTGCTCTTCCTGCGCGGTCTGTCATACTACAATCTGGTTGGTTATTACCAGAACCCGCCCCTCATCACAGATTATGCCACCTACTCTTCATTGGATGGACTTTATACCGGCAACAGCACCTATGATGCCGTGCTGGACCAAGTGGAAAGTGATTTCAAAGAAGCCATGGAATTGTTACCCTCACGAGATCAAGGTGGCGAATGGGAAAAAGGACGTGCCACCTGTGGTGCCGCAGCCGGTTACTATGCCCGTGCGCTCATGGTACGCCATAAATTCAAAGACGCCCTTACTGTACTGAAAGACATTATCGGCAAAAAATATGGTACTTATGAACTGATGGATAACTATGGCGACAACTTTCGTGAAGGTCCTGCCTATGAGAACAACAAGGAAAGCCTTTTCGAAGTGCAATTCCTTGACTTAGAATCACAAGGAACCGACGACGAGTGGACTCCGGTGAACACCAGCCCGAATGCCACCCAAGGTTCGGCCATCGAGAGTAACTTCGCTCCCGGCAATTATGGCGGTTGGGCCGACATTTCGGCTTCCCCCTGGCTCTACCATCTCTTCAAAGCAGAACGTACTACTGACGGCAAACTCGACCCGCGTCTGTACTGGACCATCGGTACTTACGAATCCGATTGGGAAGACTTTGAATATGGCAATGTAGCTTATACGAGCAAACTTACAGCCACCGACAACATCGTAACCAACAACACATACGGTGGTCTACCCATCGCCAAGTTCACAAACCTCCGTACCGGACTCTATAGCACCGTTATTACAGGCTTACACGATGGAATCAACTTGCGTCTGATGCGCTACTCCGACGTGCTGCTCCGTGCTGCCGAATGTGAAAACGAAGTCAACGGCCCCACACAACAGGCCATCGACTGGATTAACGAAGTACGCAACCGCGCTGACTTGCCCGATCTGGAACTGGCTGACTTCCCTACAGCCGACAAACTCTTCGAGCAGATTGCCAATGTGGAGCGTCCGAAAGAATTTGGTTGTGAGTTCGGACGCGGATTCGATCTTATCCGCTGGGGATTCTTCTATAAGAATGATCGTTTGCAACAACTTAAGGAGCACAGTGTCGTACGCCGTTCTGTAACCGGAACCAAAGATCCTGTAGACTACAACGATATCGCAACCGACTCCGAACTAAAAAGTTCTTTTGACACCTACTTACCCGGGCACGAATTTCTGCCCATCGTACAACAGTTGTTGAACAAGAACCCTAACCTAAGTGGTAACTCTGCCAACTTTAGCACGGACAACTCTACTTATTTCAGTGAGAACGGATGGACTGTTCATCCGGTGGTTGACTTAAGCAAATAAACAAACCTATTAAAATGTAAGACAATGAGAATACTCAATAAATTAGTATACGCTTGCTGTTCCATCGCCTTCGGGTTGATGGCATTGCCAAGCTGCGAGGGTGGCGAGCTGTATGATGTTAACGCCCCCGACTGGATTTCCGAGAAAGTGGACTCCATAGCAAATTCAAAGAAAGATCCGGAAGAAGAAGTGCTGGAGGGCATGCAGGAAGATGTCTACTCCTTCGGTAATACGGACTACACCTCCGGTTTCTGGACAGCTTTCTCCAAGTATTACGTCGTGCCCGATGGTCAGAAGTGGCATGGAGTGTTCAACCTCAACATCAACCCTGCCGACAATACCTATTATAAAAACTTCGCCCTAGTCATTACCAATGACGCAGACCGCGGAGGTGAAGGATACACGGAATATGGCGCTTATCGTTTTGATACCACAAACGATACTTTGGCCTATAACTCCCAATGGGGTTCCCATCTCTTCTTCAAATACACCTCCAGCACACTGATGCTGTCACCCGTTGACAATCTGGACGAAACTGTACAGAAATTGGGCGGCAAAGTAACACTCACCGTAGACCGCACCAATGAAAATGCCTTCTCTATCAAAATCCAGAACGCCTCGGCAACCAAAACCTACAAACAGCCGTACAAGTTACCCAATCTGAATGCAGACGCGAGCAATACCAACATCCGCTGCTTCCTGGTACCCGAAGGCTCTTACATCAACTTCTTGCAATCGAACATCGTTCCTATCGGCGGCCTTACCTCTGCCGAAGACAAGAATCCGCTCTCGATGGTACTGCAAAATGTACCCGATCAGGTCAATGCCGGCACCTCACTCGAAGAAGCCGTGGCCGGGATTACTGCCATCGTCAGCTTCGAAGAAGGGGTGACTAAGACCGTAACCGCAGAAGAACTCCAGTTCACTGCCATCCCCAATATGAACGAACTGGGCACGAAGACACTGGTAGTCATCTACAACAAGACCTTCAAGGGCGAGAATTGCAACCAGCCGGTGGTGGCCAATGCTACGTTTGAAGTAGTGGAAAAGATTGTATCCATCCAAGTGACGGCTCAACCTGCGCACACGCAGTATTACTATTATACTTCGGCAGCAACGGAAACGATGACCGACCGTACGCTGGCATTCCTTCCCGAAGGATTGGAAGTAACGGCTACTTATGCCGACGGAAGCACAAGAGTAGTAGACAACGCCAAACTCCATTTCTCTGCCATTCCTGCCAAAGCCGGTACGCAGACCGTAACCATTACTGCCGACGAAGTTACCGCTACCGTAGAAGTCAAAGTTGCCGAATCTGTGGTTGCCGCTGTGAGCAACTCAGCCGGTATCATAGGAGCCGAAGACAATTCAACGGGTTGGTGGACTGTCTTTTCTGACAATTTCAACGTGCCGGCAGGTGAAACCAGATCCATCAGCTTCACCAATTACACCAGCCAAGCTAATAACTGGAGCAACTTCGCTATCGTTCTCCGCAAAGCCGATCTTGCCGAATATGCAGTGGTACGCGCCGACAACTATGGATGGGGTGCAGGATACGATGGAAATGCCAGCCTCGTTCACAACGGTACACAAGGCGACTGGGCTGCTTGGCTTGCCGATATGAACGGAGCCAAAGTCACCGTCTACGTGACCAATTGCGGCAATGGTACAGCCGACATTCAAGCAGTAATGAAAGGCACTTCAGGTACTTCCTATGCCCAATACTATTTAGGGATCAACAAATTGGATATGAACGACTTGAACTTCGCTTTAACGATTGAAGGCGGCCATCTCGTCTTCTAATCCGAATCAGTAATCACACAAGCCATGCCGTTTTCCTCAGGAAGAAGCGGCATGGTCTTTAAACTATCAACAGATGAAAAAACTATTACCATTGTGGATGTTCTTGCCAATATTCCTTGTTTTAGCCGCTTGTTCTGACAACAGCGAAGATATAGACCGCTATTATGCAACTGTAAGTACTCCGAAAGTAACTACAACCACACCCACCTCGTTGACCGTCACCGCATCGGTTACAGGTGATCTGAACCAAATAGTCAAGAAAGGCTTCTGTTACAGTGCAGCAGCTTCCGTACCGACTATCAAAGACCACGTGGTGGATGCCGATGAGAATTTCAGTGCCTCCCTCTCAACCTTGACCTCCGGTACCTCCTACTATATCCGTGCATACGTCTACTGTGACAGCCGTTATGTCTATTCAGAGGTGGTCACGGCCACCACAGAAAGCTTAAGCTTAGACGATGAACTCAAGAATTACGTGGCCCCCACCTACTCCGATGACTATACCTCGATAAGTGACTGGAGCAAACGCTCTCAATGGAATCTTGCCAACGTACACGACCCCTCGGTTGTATTGGCCGAAGATGGTTATTATTACATGTATCAGACGGATGCTTCATACGGCAACGTCCACACCGCAGGCGGCCACTTCCACGGTCGTCGCTCCAAGGACCTTGTCAACTGGGAATACCTCGGCGGTACAATGAAGAACCTGCCCGAATGGGTAGTGCCCAAGCTCAATGAAATACGAAAAGAAATGGGACTTGCCGAAATCAATCCTAATGTTAATGACTTCGGCTATTGGGCTCCCGTAGTACGCAAGGTAAAGAACGGCCTCTATCGCATGTACTATTCCATTGTCTGCCCCGGCACACTCAACGGTGCCAACACCTGGTCGGAGCGCGCCTTTATCGGCCTGATGGAAAACAACGATCCCTCCAACAACGACGGATGGGTAGACAAAGGCTACGTCATCACCAATGCTTCCGACAAAGGACTTAACTTCAACGTGAAGCCGGATGATTGGGCCAATTGCTATTATAAATGGAATGCCATCGACCCCTCTTATGTCATCACGCCCAAAGGCGAGCACTGGTTGGTCTACGGTTCATGGCATAGCGGCATAGCCGCTCTCAAGCTCAATAGCGAAACAGGCAAGCCTGCCGAAACTTTGGGCCAACCTTGGGCTACAGGCCAAGCACCTGCCGAGTATGGTCAGTTGATCGCCACCCGCCAGACAGGTAACCGCTGGCAAGCCAGTGAAGGTCCCGAAGTCATTTACCGCGATGGCTACTACTACCTCTTCCTTGCCTACGACGCTCTCGACGTGCCCTATAACACCCGTGTGGTCCGCTCGAAAAGCATCACCGGTCCCTACGTGGGCATTGACGGCAAAGACGTGACCGCCGGTGCCGATGCACTGCCCATAGTGACTCATCCCTATAAGTTCAGCAAAGGCTACGGCTGGGTAGGCATCGCCCACTGCGCTATCTTCGACGATGGCAAAGACAACTGGTTCTACGCCTCACAAGGCCGTCTGCCTAAGGATGTTCCGGGCATCAACGCCAGCAACGCCATCATGATGGGGCACGTACGCAGCATCCGCTGGACGAAAGACGGTTGGCCTCTCGTAATGCCTGAACGCTACGGAGCCGTTCCCAAGGTAGCCATCACCGAAGAAGAATTGCCCGGCAATTGGGAACACATCGACCTTACATACAAATATGGAGAGCAGAGAACTTCAGCAACAATGACTCTCGCCGCCGACCACACTATCACCGAAGGTATCTGGAAAGGCAGTACGTGGAGCTATGATGCCGCCCAACAGATTCTGACTGTCAACGGAGTGGAACTTTATCTGCAACGCGAAACCGACTGGGAAGCCAGTCCGCGCACCCATACCATCGTCTATGCCGGCTATGCCAACAACAAGACGTATTGGGGAAAGAAGTCCAAATAAACATTCCCGCTCCGCACGCAAACTTCATATAGAAACACCACCACTGCCCCGTAAAACAACACCAAGGTTTATGAGGCAGTGGTCCTGTTTACAAATCAATAGCAGAGATAAAGATCATAAACAGAAACAAGAGAAACCTATTTCATGAAAAGGAAAAAGAGTTAGGTTCCCTAATCTCCATACAAAAAATCATCATTCTGTTACTTTACATTCAAAGACAACCTACTTTATTATTACCATAAATCTCTATCCTTTAAACCAACAAACACCATTTGTAGACAAGCAGAGGACATCAGCATCAGATTTTTTGTTAATTATTAGCCAAATACACACTTTAATTTATAACTTTGCAATTCTAATAGAATGAATTATGGAAAATAAACTAACCATTTACAATACATTAAGCCGTCAAAAGGAACTTTTCGTTCCCTTGCATGCCCCTCATGTAGGTATGTATGTATGCGGTCCTACCGTATATGGCGATGCCCATTTAGGACACGCACGCCCCGCCATCACGTTCGATATCCTGTTCCGTTATCTTACCCATCTGGGATACAAGGTACGTTATGTCCGTAACATTACCGATGTCGGTCATCTGGAACACGATGCAGACGAAGGCGAAGATAAAATCGCCAAAAAGGCCCGTCTGGAGCAACTGGAACCCATGGAAGTAGTGCAATATTACCTCAATCGCTACCACAAGGCAATGGAAGCCTTGAATGTACTTCCACCCAGTATCGAGCCACATGCATCAGGCCATATCATTGAACAGATAGAACTGGTAGAAGAAATTCTGAAAAACGGCTATGCTTATGAAAGTGAAGGTTCCGTTTATTTCGATGTAGCAAAATACAACAAAGACCATCATTACGGCAAACTGTCCGGCCGCAACCTGGACGATGTGCTAAACACCACCCGCGAACTGGACGGTCAAAGCGAGAAGCGCAATCCTGCCGATTTCGCCCTGTGGAAATGTGCACAACCCGAACATATCATGCGCTGGCCCAGCCCGTGGAGTAACGGATTCCCCGGTTGGCATTGTGAATGTACCGCAATGGGTAAGAAATACCTGGGCGAGCATTTCGATATTCACGGAGGGGGAATGGACTTAATTTTCCCACACCACGAATGTGAAATCGCACAAAGCGTGGCTTCACAAGGAGATGACATGGTTCACTATTGGATGCACAACAACATGATTACCATTAATGGACAGAAGATGGGAAAATCATACGGCAACTTCATTAACTTGGATGAGTTCTTCCACGGTACCCACAAGTTACTGACCCAAGCCTACAGCCCCATGACCATCCGTTTCTTCATCCTTCAGGCACATTACCGCAGTACAGTGGACTTCAGTAACGAAGCATTACAAGCAGCCGAAAAAGGATTGGAACGGCTGACAGAAGCTGTGAAAGGTCTTGAACGCATCACTCCGGCAACACAAACCACCGGCATAGAGGGGGTAAAAGACTTGCGTGAAAAGTGTTATACAGCCATGAATGATGACTTGAACTCACCGATTGTCATTGCCCATCTGTTTGACGGCGCCCGTATGATTAATACGGTTCTGGACAAGAAAGCCACTATTTCCGCAGAAGATCTGGAAGAACTGAAAAGTGTGTTCCATCTCTTTATGTACGAAATCCTGGGTCTGAAAGAAGAAGCCGCCAATAACGAGGCACGTGAAGAGGCATACGGCAAAGTAGTAGATATGCTGCTGGAACAACGTATGAAAGCCAAAGCCAATAAAGACTGGGCTACAAGCGATAAAATCCGTGATGAGCTGGCCGCTCTTGGCTTTGAAGTGAAAGATACCAAAGACGGTTTCACATGGAAACTGAATAAATAGGATACATAGAGCGACACTATATTTTTCACCACAGACTATACAGATTCACACAGATTACCCACCTGACAATCAATGACTTAAGAAGCATCTGCGTTTATTTGTATAATCTGTGGTGAACCTTTCAGATAACCATCAAAACTGAAAAATCTCCCTTCGGATGGTAATACTTATTTTTAAATAACTATTTTTGCGGAAATTATACAAAACTGCTTATCACACCAATCCAATGCTAGCTGAGAATAAGATAACTTTAGCGTCCCTGTATAAGATTTTGTTTGAAGAAGAGCCACTGACACTCTCCGACCAATGTATGCAAAAATTGGAAGAGAGTTTCCATTTTCTGAAAACATTCTCCAACGACAAGATCATCTATGGCATCAATACCGGCTTTGGACCGATGGCCCAATACCGTATTGAAGATGAATCCTTGTCACAATTACAGTATAATATCATCCGCAGCCATGCCACCGGAGCAGGGCAACCCCTTCCGGAACTCTATGTCAAAGCTGCCATGATAGCGCGTCTCTATACTTTTCTGCAAGGAAAATCCGGCATACATAAAGAACTGGCATTGCTCATTACCGAGTTTATCAACCGGGGGATTACTCCATACGTACCCGAACACGGCAGTGTAGGGGCCAGTGGCGATTTGGTACAGCTTGCCCATATCGCCCTCACCCTGATTGGAGAAGGAGAGGTCTTTTACCAAGGCAAGAAAAGAGATACGGCATCCGTTTTGGCGGAAAACGGATTGCAACCCTTCAAAATGCATATCCGCGAAGGGCTTTCAGTGACCAACGGCACTTCGGTAATGACAGGTATAGGCATTGTCAACCTGATTTATGCCCGCCAACTGATGCATTGGGCAGTAGGCGCATCGGTCATGATGAATGAAATTGCCGCCTCGTACGATGATTTCATGTCCGAACCGCTGAACGAAGCCAAACGGCATGAAGGACAGCAAGAGATAGCCCGCATGATGCGCCAATGGGTGGAAGGCAGCCAATGTGTACGCAAAAGAGAGAATGAACTTTACAACGGAAAACACGAAGAGAAAATCTTCACCCATAAGGTTCAACCCTATTATTCGTTGCGCTGCATCCCACAGATTCTAGGACCGGTTTATGATGAATTGCTCAATGCCGAAAAAGTATTGATAAACGAAATAAATTCAGCCTGTGACAACCCGATAGTGGACCCCGACACGCAAAACGTGTATCATGGCGGTAATTTTCACGGAGATTACGTTTCTTTTGAAATGGATAAACTGAAAATAGCGGTCACCAAACTGGCCATGCTTGCCGAACGGCAGATCAATTACTTGTTTCACGACCGCATCAACGGCATTCTGCCCCCCTTTGTCAATATGGGAGTGCTGGGATTGAACTATGGTTTGCAGGCGTCACAATTTACCGCGACTTCTACCACAGCGGAGTGCCAGACTTTGTCCAATCCGATGTATGTGCATAGCATCCCCAACAACAATGACAATCAGGATATTGTAAGCATGGGAACCAATTCCGCACTACTGGCAAAAACAGTCATAGAAAATGCTTATCAGGTGATGGCTATCCTGATGATGGGTATTGTACAAGCTGTAGACTGTTTGGAAATAGCCGGTCGGCTAAGCCCCCGGTCACAACAAGTATATAAAGAGATACGAGCATTTTTTCCTGTATTCCGGGAAGATACGCCTAAATATAAAGAGATAGAAAGAATGATGGTATATCTTAAAAAAGGGAGGTTTCAAGAAAAATGAAATACGCATTAGTAACAGGAGGAAGCCGGGGCATCGGACGGGCTGTATGTCTGAAACTGGCCGAAATGGGATATCATATACTGATAAACTACCAAAGCAACGATACGGAAGCCGAAGCCACCCTGCAACAGATACGGGAACAAGGCTCGGACGGCGAACTGATGAAATTTGACGTGACAGACGCAGTAGCCACACACGCCGCACTGAACGGCTGGATGGAGAAGCATCCCGATACCTACATTGAGGTACTGGTGAACAATGCCGGTATACGCCGTGATAACCTGATGCTGTGGATGGAACAGGATGAATGGAGCCGGGTGTTGGATATCAGCCTGAACGGTTTCTTTAACGTCACCCAACCCTTGCTGAAAAATATGCTGGTAAAGCGATTCGGACGTATCATCAACATCGTTTCCCTGTCGGGTATCAAAGGAATGCCGGGACAAACCAACTATTCGGCAGCCAAAGGCGGAATGATAGCCGCCACCAAAGCACTGGCACAGGAAGTGGCCAGAAAACACGTGACGGTGAACGCCGTAGCACCGGGATTTATCCGCACGGATATGACCAACGGCATTGATGAAAATGAATGGAAAAAACAGATACCGGCAGGACGGTTCGGCGAACCCGGAGAAGTAGCCGCACTGGTAGGCTTCCTGGCATCGGAACAAGCCTCCTATATCACCGGAGAAGTAATTTCCATCAATGGAGGAATCTATACATAAGCAGAAGATGAGAAGAGTAGTGATTACAGGCATGGGTATTTATTCGTGCATAGGCAAGAACCAAGATGAGGTGAAAGACTCTTTGTTCCAAGGGCGTTCCGGCATCGGCATCGATCCGGCACGTAAAGAGATGGGGTATTTTTCCGCATTGACAGGACTTGTCGAACGTCCTGATTTAAAGAAGTTATTGGACCGCAAAAAGAGACATAGCCTCGCCGAACAGGGAGAATATGCCTATATGGCTACCTTGGAGGCATTCCGTCAGGCACAAATAGACGAGGAGTTTTTATTGGATCATGAAGTAGGCATATTGTATGGAAATGACAGTAGCGCCGCTCCGGTAATCGAGGCCATTGATGTCATTCGTGCCAAGAAGAATACGGCTATGGTGGGCTCCGGTTCTATCTTCCAGTCCATGAACTCTACGATTACCATGAACCTTTCGGTTATTTTCCATTTGAAGGGAATTAATTTTACCATATCGGGAGCTTGTGCCAGCGGTTCACACGCCATCGGCATGGCGTATCTTCTTATTAAATCAGGACTTCAGGATTGCATTCTGTGCGGAGGGGCACAAGAGGTAAATCCTTACTCCGTGGGTAGTTTCGACGGATTGGGCGCGTTCTCCACCCGTGAGGACGAACCGGAAAAGGCATCGCGCCCCTTTGACAAGGGACGGGACGGTTTGGTACCCAGCGGAGGAGGCGCCAGCCTGGTACTCGAAAGTTATGAATCAGCCGTAAGGCGCGGAGCTACTATTCTGGCAGAAGTCATAGGATACGGTTTTTCATCCAACGGAGATCATATTTCCGTACCGAATGTGGACGGTCCCAGACGCTCTTTACAGATGGCAATCAACGATGCGGGCATTCCCTTGGAAGAAATCCAATATATCAATGCACACGCCACTTCCACCCCCGTGGGAGATTTGAATGAGGCAAAAGCCATAGCGGAAGTGTTTGGAAACCATCGGCCCTATGTCACATCCACCAAGTCACAAACCGGACATGAGATGTGGATGGCAGGCGCCAGTGAAGTCATTTATTCCATCTTGATGATGAATAACGGATTTATCGCTCCTAATCTCAATTTTGAAGAACCCGATGAAGCCTCTGCTCTGCTGAACATCCCCTCCCGGAGGATAGAAACGGAATTTGACACCTTCTTGTCCAACTCATTCGGATTCGGAGGAACCAATTCCTCACTGATTATCCGTAAATTTAAAGAAAACAATTAATTCAAACCAATATATAAATTTATGACCAACGAAGAAATCATCGAAAAGATCAGAACCACCCTGGCCGAAGAATTTGAGATTGATGTAGAACAGATCCAACCGGACGCACCCTTGATGCAAACCTTGGAATTGGATAGCCTTGACCTGGTGGATATGGTAGTACTGATTGACAAGAATTTCGGTTTCACCGTTACAGCCAAAGATTTTGCCGGTATCAAAACCTTCCAGGATTTCTATAATCTGGTAATTTCACATATGCAAAAAGAAGACTGATGTCCGAAACATGGAAAGGTAAGACAAGAGGAGGCATATTCGGATACATGTTCTTTATCTACATGATCCGCTGTCTGGGGATAACTGCGGCCTACGGCTTCCTGGCATTGGTCGTCCTCTACTTCATACCTTTCGCACCGAAAGCAACGGGCAATACTTGGAGTTACGCACGGAACAGGCTGAAATACGGACGGCTGAAATCCGTCGCACTGCTCCTGAAAAACTATTACCGGCTGGGACAAATATTGATTGACAAAGTGGCCATCGGCAACGGAATGACCGGCAAGTATCATTTCAAGTTTGAGAACTATCAGGCATTTTTAGACGTACTAAACGGAAACACCGGAGTAATTATGATTGGCGCCCATGTGGGCAACTGGGAAATAGGCGCTCCTTTCTTCGATGAATATGGCAAAAAGATCAATATCGTCATGTTTGACGCCGAACACGAACGGATAAAGGAGATTTTGGAAAAGAACGCCTCTACGCGAGACTACAAAATAATTCCGGTGAATGAAGACAGCCTGACACATGTATTCCGCATCACGGAAGCGCTGGACCGCCGGGAGTATGTCTGCTTTCAGGGAGACCGCTATCTGAATAAAGAGAAATTACTCACGACTTCTTTCATGGGAAAAGAAGCCAAATTTCCGATGGGCCCTTTCCTGCTGGCTTCGAAGTTAAAAGTACCCGTCGTATTCTATTTTGCCATGCGTGAAGCCCAAAGAACGTATCGTTTCCATTTCTTTATAGCCGAGACAGTAGTACGGACGAAAGAGAAACGGGCCGAACAGGCATTATTGGAGCAATATACACAAACGCTGGAAAAGATTGTCCGGCAGTATCCGGAACAATGGTTCAATTACTACCCGTTCTGGACATAAAAATAAATCTGGTATGATGCATAAAAGATATACAAAAGAACAATGTACGGCTGCCGAAGCGCAAAGACTGGCACAAGAGATAGCTTTCGGTCCTGTGGTATTCCAAGTATCGCGCCTGATGTTGAAATTCGGAATTTTCCAATTATTGTCCGGCAAACGGGAAGGATATACGCTGCAAGAAATCAGCGGGCAGACCGGACTGACACGCTATGCGGCACAAGTATTACTGGAAGCATCGCTGACCATCGGAACCATCCTGTTGGAAGAAGACCGTTATGTACTGGCCAAGGCAGGCTGGTTTCTGCTGAACGATAAAATGGCTCGTGTCAATATGGAATTCAATCACGATGTGAACTATCAAGGCTTGTTCCATTTGGAAGAAGCTCTTTTAAACGGGCGTCCGGAAGGATTGAAAGTATTCGGAGAATGGCCTACCATTTACGAAGGTCTGTCCCAATTGCCGGAACAGGTACAGAAAAGCTGGTTCGGCTTTGATCATTTCTATTCGGACCAGTCATTCGGCAAAGCGTTGGAAATCGTGTTCAGCCATCACCCGAAACGCTTGCTCGATATTGGCGGGAATACCGGCAGATGGGCCACACAATGCGTACAATATAATAAGGAAGTGGAAGTAACCATCGTGGACCTGCCTCAACAACTGGAAATGATGAGAAAGCAAACGGCCGGTTTGTCCGGTAGTGAACGCATACACGGTCACGGCGCCAATCTGCTGGATCGGGACGTGCCCTTTCCCACGGGTTTTGACGCTGTATGGATGAGCCAGTTTCTGGACTGCTTCTCGGAAGAAGAAGTCATCAGCATCCTGACCCGTGTGGCACAATCCATCGGCAAAGACAGCAAAGTCTATATTATGGAAACATTATGGGATCGCCAACGGTATGAAACAGCATCTTATTGCCTGACACAAATCAGCCTCTACTTTACAGCAATGGCCAACGGCAACAGTAAGATGTTCCATTCGGATGACCTGATCCGCTGCATTGAAAATGCCGGATTGGAAGTGGAAGAAATTCAAGATAACATAGGACTGGGACACAGTATCCTGCAATGCAGACTGAAATGAGCAGCAAAGAAATCATCTGTCAGGGAGAAGAGCTGTTCCGGCTGATTCCCCAACGCCCGCCCATGGTAATGATAGACCGCTTCTATGGGATAGAAGAAAATACATCCTGGTCAGGGCTGACCGTCACTCCCGACAACCTGTTCTGCCGGGACGGTGTATTACAGGAGACGGGAATCATAGAGCATATCGCCCAGTCGGCGGCGGCACGTGTAGGTTATATCTATATGCTGCGGAAAGAACCTGTACCATTAGGTTTTATCGGTTCGGTAGAAAAGATGAAACTATTCCGTCTTCCTTCTGCCGGAGCGGAACTATATACCGGTATAACCATCGTTCAGGAAGTATTTGATATCACCCTGATTACCGCCGAGGTAAAAGAAAACGATGAATTGCTGGCCGAATGCCGGATGAAAATATATCTGAAGAAAGAATGAAACGAAAAACAAGTCCACATCAGGCGGCACTGACGGACCGGACCACCATCAAAGTCCGCTTCAGTGAGATAGATTCCATGCAGATAGTATGGCATGGAGAATATGTGCGTTATTTCGAAGACGGACGCGAAGCTTTCGGAAAGCGGTACGGTCTGGACTATATGAGCATCTACCGGGAAGGATATGTAGTTCCTATCGTAGACCTGACCTGCCAATTCAAACAACCGCTGTCTTTTGGCGAGGAAGCGATTGTCGAGACACGGTATATTCATAGTGATGCTGCCAAAATCCTTTTTGAATACACCATCTACCGGGCATCGGACCAAAACATTGTGGCAACAGGAACCACTACACAGGTATTCCTGAATACAAATAGAGAACTGGAACTGGTTAATCCTGCCTTTTACATAGAGTGGAAAAAGAAATGGAACATCATCTGACTACCTATATCACCCATGATACCCTGATCAGCGCGCTGGGTTTCGGCACACAGGAAAATCTGGAAGCCATCCGGAGCTATCACAGCGGTATCACCCTGCAGACGGACAAACGGATTGCGGACACTCCCCTATTGGCAGCCACTCTCTCGCAAGAGAGATTGCAACAACAGGCGGAGGCCATAGGAGTAAGTGGCTATCCCCGGATGGAACAACTGTTCATACTGACTATCAACGAACTCATCCGTCAGTCCGGACAAACTTTGGAAGACAAAACCTGCGGACTCATCCTCTCCACCACCAAAGGGAACATCGATTTACTGGCCCGTCATACGGAACATCCCGATGAAGCGGTCTTTCTTTGGAAAATGGCAGAAAACATTGCCGGTTATTTCCATGCCGAGGAACGGGTGCATGTCATTTCCAATGCCTGCATTTCAGGAGTGTCAGCCCTCATAGCAGGAAAACGCATGATAGAGAACGGCATCTACCGCCGGGTAATCGTAGCGGGAGGTGACCTTCTCTCTCATTTCATCACCAGCGGTTTCGGGTCTTTCCGGTCTCTCAGCTCCCGCCCATGCCGTCCGTATGACAGCAGCCGTGACGGATTGAACTTGGGAGAGGCCTGCGGAGCCGTATTGCTCAGTTCAGAAGGAACAGAAGAACATGTTATCCTTTCGGGAGGAGCCGTCAGTAACGATGCCAACCACATCTCCGGTCCTTCCCGCACGGGAGACGGACTCTATTTCGCCATCCGCCAAGCCATGCAGGAAGCAGGAACAGCCCCTCAGGATATCAGTTTTGTGAATGCTCACGGCACTGCTACCTTATATAATGATGAAATGGAATCCAAAGCCCTCACACTGGCTCATCTGGAACAAGTGCCCGTCCATAGTTTGAAGCCCTATTTCGGCCATACCCTGGGAGCATCGGGAATCATTGAAAGCATTGTCTGTATGCACGAACTGAAACAAGGCATCCTGTTCGGCACTCCGGGTTACGAAACGCCGGGAATTCCTATGCCGATACCGGTCTATGCCACCCACCGGAGCATCCCGATGAAACATTGCGTAAAAACCGCTTCGGGATTCGGCGGATGCAACGCAGCCATTGTCTTATCTTTACCGGAATATACTCCGTTCAAGGATGAGGACAACACCTTGCCCGAAATCCGATGTACACGGGAGGTTCGTATTGAAAACAGTTCTGTCTTCATAAACAACGAACTTATTTTTCATTCCGAAGAACCGGATTTCGGCACATTTATACGTGATACCTATAAAAAAACATGCGGAAACAACCTGAAATTCTATAAAATGGATGACCTTTGCAAATTGGGATATGTGGCCGCCGAATACTTGCTGGAAGGTAAGACATTCGCCCCACTGGAAATGGGGATGTTACTTGCCAATGCCGCTTCCTCTCTGCATACGGACATCAGACACCAGCAACTGATAGACCGGGAAGGAGACCAGGCAGCCAGTCCGGCTGTATTTGTTTACACACTACCCAATGTAGTGTCCGGCGAGATTTGCATCCGCCACAAGATACAAGGGGAAAACACCTTTTTCATCACTGAAGCCTATCAGCCGGAAAAACTGGAAAGATACGCACGTATAGTCATGCAAAAAGGGAAACTGAACTATTGTATCATCGGGTGGTGTGAATTATGGAAGAACACCTATAAAGCAGTATTTAAACTGATTGAAAAACAATAAAGAATATGGAAGAATTGATTGATAAACTGAAAGTTGAATTAATAGAAGCATTGAATCTGGAAGAAATCACTCCGGAGGACATTGACAGTGAAGCACCTTTATTCGGAGATGACGGTCTGGGCCTTGACTCGATTGACGCATTAGAGATTATCCTGATTCTGGAAAGGAATTATGGAATCAAGATAGAGAATCCTGCCAAAGGCAAGGAAATATTCTATTCGGTACGTACCCTAGCAGACTACATCACCGCCCATCAGAAATGAGGAAGATCTATGTCACCGGTCTGGGAGTGATTTCGGGCATAGGGAAAGGAGTGGAAGAAAACCTGGATTCCTTAAAAGCCGGGAAACACGGTATGGGGAAAATCACCCTTTTCCCCACCGCACTTGACGTACCCGTGTCCGAAGTAAAACAGAGCAATGAAGAATTAAAGAAACTCCTGTCCCTTCCATCCGGCAAGACGTATTCACGTACAGCCTTGCTGGGCTTGTGGGCAGCCCAAGGAGCGGCCCGTGATGCGGAACTCGATTTCACTTCTCCCCGTATCGGGCTCATTTCTTCCACTTCCATCGGAGGAATGGATGCAAGCGAGCGGTTTTATGCCTCTTTCCGGGAAGATAACCGAAAAGGGAGATTACGTGACATTATCTCCCATGACTGTGGGTCCAGTACCGAAATGATAGCCGCTTATTTGGGAGTGAAAGGAACGGTGACCACCCTCAGCACCGCCTGTTCTTCCGCCGCAAATGCCATTATGTTAGGGGCACGCCTCATCCGGCATGGTCTGCTGGACGCTGTCCTTGTAGGCGGAACGGATGCCTTATGCCGTTTCACGCTCAACGGTTTCAATTCATTGATGATACTGGACAAAGAGCACTGCCGTCCTTTCGACCGCACACGTGCCGGACTAAACCTGGGAGAAGGAGCCGGATACCTTGTTCTTCAATCTGATAAATCCCTTACTAAAGCTCCTTATTGCGAACTCAGCGGTTACGCCAATGCCAATGAAGCCTACCACCAGACAGGAAGTTCCCCCGACGGAGACGGGCCTTTCCTTTCCATGAGTCAGGCCATAGCCTCTGCCGGGCTGACAGCCGGAGCCATAGACTATATCAATGTACATGGTACAGGCACTCCCAGCAACGACGCTTCCGAAGGGAAAGCCATCCGGCGTATCTTCGATACCCGTATTCCTCCTTTCAGTTCAGTCAAGGCTTTCATCGGGCACACCCTGGGAGCCTCGGAAGGAATAGAAGCCGTATATTCCGTACTCTCCATCCGTCACGGACTGATTTACCCTAATCTGAACTTCCATCTGTCCGATGAAGAAAGCGGCCTCATTCCTGAAACGGTTTTCCGGTCGGGACTTCCCATACGGCATGTATTATCCAACTCCTTCGGATTCGGCGGCAACAACTCATCTCTCGTATTTTCCACTCTAACCCAATAGCGTATGTGCCCAGTATATATCAACCGTATCGCCTCTATCCATGCGGAAAGCAGAAATGAAAAGCCTTATTTCTCCGCACAGGAACCTGATTATAAAGAAATGATCACCAACGCCAATCTGCGGAGGCGCATGAGCCGCATGATCAAGATGGGAGTAGCCTGCGGACTGGAATGTCTGAAAGATATCCCGTCGGAAAAGGTAGATGCCATTATCACCGCTACAGGACTGGGTTGTCTGGCCGATACGGAAAAGTTTATGAACGCCTTGATGGACAACCGGGAACAGATGCTCAATCCCACCGCTTTCATTCAGTCCACCTTTAATACGGTGGGTGCACAGCTAGCTTTGCTACTCAAAATACATGCTTATAATGTTACGTATGTACACCGTGGTTTAAGTTTTGAAAGTGCTCTGATAGATGGCATCATAAGCATTGCCGAAGGCAAACAGCATGTACTGGCAGGTGCTATGGATGAAATAACCCCTACCAGCCATATCATTCAGCAGCGTTTAGGACTGTTGAAAGGAACGACAGCCGGTGAGGGAGCACAATTTTTCCTGTTAAGCGCACAAAAAGAGGAACAGACTTTTGCCGAACTGAAAGGGGTAGATACTTTTATCACCCGGATGAGTGCTCCGGAAATCAGTAACAGGATGCATCATTTTCTAAAATCTCACGGGCTTGCACCCGAAGACATTGACTGGTTTATCAGTGGCAAGAACGGGCAGGAAGCAACAGATGCCGTTTATACGGATCTGGAACACAGTCTGTTCCCTCATGCCCTGCATAGCAGTTTTAAAGAACAATGCGGAGAATATCAGACTGCTTCATCCTATGCTCTCTGGATGGCGGCAAAAGCCTTGAAAGAAGAAGCTTCATCCCGTTACGCATTGATTTATAACCAATATCAAGGTATCAATCACTCAATCATCTTAATCAAGCGATGCACATCCTAGTTTCTGTAGTCATCATAGTAAGCGTCATGGCCTATTAAAAAGATGCTTTTAAGATACTGAAAACAGGAATAATGCTTAACTTTATCCCTCATAAAATAAAAGTAGTAGAAATAATGAAGAAAATAACTGTTACGAATATTGATATATCCATATCTGTAAGACCTGATAATAATGATTATATCTGCCTGACAGACATGGCACATTTCAAAGACAGAGAACGTACTAACTACATTATACAAAAACTGGATGCGTCTACGTAGTACGATTGATTTTCTAGGGTTATGGGAAAAACTAAATAATCCAAATTTTAAAGGCATCGAATTCGATGCTTTTAAAAATGGAGAGTGGAACAAACAGTTTCACCCTAACCCCCAAACAATGGATAGAAAAAACTAAAGCAATAGGATTATATCCAAGCCGGGCGATATGGGGGAACTTTTGCCCATAAAGACATAGCTTTTGAATTCGGGACTTGGCTCAGCCCTGAATTTAAACTATATCTCATCAAAGAATACCAAAGACTTAAAGAAGCAGAATCACACCCTTTATTAAGTGAATGGAACGTAAAAAGAATACTTAGTAAAGTAAATTATTCCATACATACGGATGCAATCAAAGACTTTATTATACCTAAAGTAGAAGATTTCAATCAAAAACTTGTTTATGCCGATGAAGCTGATTTGTTAAATCTCGCATTATGGGGATGTACCGCAAGACAATGGCGTGAAGCAAATCCACAATACGCAGATAAGAATATCAATATCAGAGATGTAGCAAGCATAAATGAATTAGTCGTATTATCGAATATGGAATCCTTCAATGCAGAGTTAATCAAGCGTAAGGTGGACAAGTCTAAAAGGTTTACTCATCTTCGGCAGATGGCCAAAGAGCAATTAGCACACTTGAATACGATTGATACCGAAAAAAAGTTCAGAATACTGACAGATAATGACAAACAATTAGAATAATCTCTACAAGATCATTTATTAAAGTATCACTCAATCATCTTAATCAAGCAATGCACATCCTAGTTTCTGTAGTCATCATAGTAAGCGTCATGGCCTATTTCTTTTACGCTTCTTACAGCATCCGTGCCTGTATTTACATGCGTGTCTTCTGTTGCAAGAAAACCGAAGAGAAAATCATAGCCATCACTTTTGATGACGGGCCCGATCCGATACAGACCCCCAAAGTGCTGAAAGTGTTAAGAGAAAAACACATACCGGCCTGCTTTTTTTGCATCGGAAACAAGATAAAAGGCAATGAAGAACTGCTCCGGCAAATCATCAAAGAAGGACATCGTATCGGGAATCATTCCTTCTCCCATTCCGGCTATTTTCCTCTCTATACCTTCAAACGGATGTGCCATGATTTAATTACCTGCCAGCAAGAATTGGAAAAAGTGACCGGCCAACCGGTCCGATGGTTCCGGCCGCCTTTCGGAGTGACCAATCCTACCCTGGCTAAAGCAGTGCGCAGGCTGGGATACATCCCCATTGGTTGGAACATCCGCACACTGGACACTCAGCAACCCACTCCTGAAAAAATTATCAAACGCATCAAGAAACGGCTCGTTCCGGGCTCCATCCTTCTGCTACATGACCGGATGCCCGATAGTGACAGGCTGCTGGTACAAGTTCTGGACTTTATAGAAAAAGAGGGGTATACGGTAGTAGCGTTAGATAGACTGATAAAACAGATTACTTAGTGTGATGAATCATCCGAGTACAAAATTCAGTCAATAACTGTATTTAATAGTCATCATCAGATTCCTCGGACGTATATCATAACTTCTGGACACAGTACTCGCTTCATCCGTGAAGCTAGTATAAACATATCTTTGTTCATTCATCAGATTCTTTGCCAATACTTCTATTTCCCATTTAGAAGAAATTTTATGGGACAATATGAAATCGGCCAAGAAGAAATCTCTTGTTCTGTCAGTGGATGACTCATTGTGATAGTGTTCTGCAACCAATTCCATGCTAACCTTTGCAAAAGGAGAAAAACGTAATGAAAGTTGTTGGTTGAGGGATATGTTCCGTGTAGCTGTTTCTTCATCTTCAAGCGCCAAGATGCTATAGGCATAATTCAATTTATATTTCATGGTGAGCCATCTGAAAAGGTCCGTTTCCAGCCTAGGAACTATGTGCCATGTTCTTTGAGCATTAGGAACCTTTAAATCATTTCGTACCAATAAGGAACGGCTGTCACTATATGCAGCATCCAGAAATATATATCCTTTTATCCAGCTGATACCTTTAGACAGGCTTGCTGAAATGCTGAACTGATTCCGGTTATTCTCTCCTTCTTGATAAGAAGATATAAGATATCCTTCCTGAAATTGTTGATAAGGAGTATATGGAGTTGTACTCCGACTGTAACGGACACTCAGGTTTCCAAACAACTCTTCCATAGCTTGCTTGTAGGATAGATTTCCCTCTATCATTGCCTGTTTTGCTTATAGACGGGATAACCTTCTGACATCGTTCGATAAGAGTTCATGATATATCCTGTATAAAAAAGTGACTCACCACTTGGTGATGAGCTGACAGACCCTGTAATATCCATCTGCCATCGGGAAGAGAAAGGATAAGTAACGTATAGACGAGGATTCAAAGACAGTTTGGTGTATTTTTTCTTTGGAAGCGGTAGTCTTTCCCGAGTAACGGCTCGTGTAAAAATAAACAGGCAATGATAAATAGCTTTTCAGTTTGCCTAGCGAGTACTCCAGTTTGCTTATCAAATAGAGTCGGGTACTGTTTACATGTGAGTAATTTTCCGCCTTGTCAACCTGTTCCATACCTGTTAATCGGGAGCGCATATTGCGGGACAGGAGTGAGAAGCCGACCGTTGTATTGATGACTAATTTTTCCTGCCACAATTCCATAATCCACTTTATTGTCCGAGAATAGTTTTCTTTGTTCGATTCGTTTGAACCTTTGGGGATTCTTTTTGTATATAGAACATCGTCAGCTTCGTGGGATTGTTCCTGCAGGAAACTATAAGATGGAAAATATTAATGAATTTTTTCCCGAATTTCTTAAGCGAAATAGAGATCATTGACCAATTGTTTGTCCGGGGAATAGCTGTTCTGGGATATTAGGCAGATTTCCATTTACAGCTTCGTCCTTATGCTTCCATGTAAAGTCAGTCATCAGCCTGTTTGTCATATTATATTGCTCTCGTTGATATCCAAGGTAATTCCCGCAGCCAAAGTTTGCTTCTTGTACAATGAACTTTCATGCTCCCGAACGGTTATCGTATCTGCATCAGCCTGATAATATTGCGTTATGGTTTGCTTGTCCGCTTGTTCTTTGTGATCTATCCACCCTATATGGGTAGTTATGTTCAGTCTGCTTTAAGCCTGGACAGGTTATTTGATGTTACTTGATGAGTGGTATTGAACAGCTCCCGTTCCTGGTTCAGCTCATGTGGATACAATGAAGAGATATGGATATAGGT
>ENA-OQCU01000161-OQCU01000161.1-human-gut-metagenome-genome-assembly--contig:-NODE-161-length-36210-cov-4.914226_pt1 | contig 36210 bp, 30 predicted proteins | sample MGYA00242504_ERZ504590 | MGnify/ENA primary metagenome ERZ504590 (study PRJEB26092, sample SAMD00036318) | human gut metagenome | host: Homo sapiens | study: EMG produced TPA metagenomics assembly of... | reverse complement strand
GTTCCAGTTGCTATTATTTATAAGGGCATCATCTACCCAATAGGAATGACTAACGCAGTTGGTATAGCTGTATTCCAGCTGGTCTTTAGGTCCGGTATATACATCCCAGCATTGGGTGACGGTTATTACCGAACGGGTCTGGGCATGAGGCTTGAATGTGAGTCCTTGCGCATTCTCTTCGCCAAATACTAGATAGCTTAACAAGTCGAATATGAACACTTGGTCGCTTTCTCTTATGAGTTCGTCATCACGCTTCAATGGAAAAAATCTTCATCCATCCGTCTTTGATGTGCAACAGCCAGATGGCATCGATGCAGTGTGGCTTGTCAAGGCGGTAGAGGGGAACGAAGATACAGGTCTCTTCTCCAGTCAATTTATAGGTGAAGTTCCAGAGAGGAATGCCGTATTTCAACAGGAAAGAAGCGGTGAAATGCTTTTCTTCTTCCACTCTGCGTAGTGCGGAAATCACGGCTTTTAGGGTAGAGTCGGTGTAGGCAAAGAAGTTTTCCGGCTTGAATAACGCGTGCCGGGTCAACGGGACATCGTTTGCCGGGAATCGGGGTTGATAGAAGGATTCTTCTGTTTCGCAAGAGGCGAGTATTCCTAAAAGAATGCACAAGGCAAGGCAGATGTTTTGCCATTTCTGCTTAGGAGGGGTTGGAGAGTGCTGTCTGCTTCCTTTTGTATTCATAGCGCGAATGCTTAAGGTATAAAGGATAGACAAATAAAGCAAAAAAAATGCAGAAATGAAAGGAAAAGCGGGAGAATTTTGTTAATCCGGAAGCTGTTCTACCACAGATTGCATGGATTTTCAGGCCATGTAATCTGTGGTGAACACCCTTTTGTAAGGGTGTCTATGGCTGGTATTTTCGTGCTTCTGCAAATTCCTTTGAAACGGAGTTGTTGAAACTCTTGCATACCTCGGCGGCAAACTCAATGCCGTATTGGATAACTTGGTCCCAAGTAGCCTCGTCCATGGTATCGAGGTCCTCGTAGCGTACATTATGTTTCAGCAGCCCGAAGATGATGCCTGCGTTGAAGTTGTCTCCTGCACCGATGGTGCTGACCGCCTCCAGTGGGGGATGGAATATTCCTTGGAAATCGTGCCGGTGCGCAATGAAACCTGCTCCGCGCCGGCTGTGCAGAGGAAGTTGCGGCAGTAGAACTTTACTTTGTCTTTGTATATCTTGTCGGCCTCCTGCAGGCCCCACATATAGAAGAAATCCTCTTGCGAGCCGCGTACAATGTTGGCGTATTCCAGATTCTCGATGATGGTGGGAGCCAGCTTGATGGCCTCCTCTTTATGGGACGAACGGAAATTGGGATCGTAGTAGATAATGGCATGCATGTCGTGTGCGCGTTCCAGTAGCTCCACCACTTTGTCGCGCAGTACCGGATTCAGGGCATAGTACGACCCTATGATTACGATGTCGTCTTCCTGAATCTGCGGATATTCCACGTCCAGGCGCTGCTTGGGATAATCTTTGTAGAAGATGTATTCCGCATCGCTCCGGTTGTTCAGGAAAGCGAGTGATACGGGGGACTTCCCGTCGGGGAACACATTGACATGGTCTGTGGGAATATTGTTCTCGCGCATGAAGTTGAGGATGATATTGCCCACGTGGTCGTTGCCCGTTTCACTGATAAAGCAGATGGGAACACCGATACGTCCCAGTGAAACGATGCCGTTGAATACCGAACCGCCCGGAACGGCTGCTGTGGGCTGTTCGCCACGGAATATGATGTCCAGTATGGTTTCTCCGATGCCTATTACTTTACGCATAGCGATCTTGATTTTTCTCCGAGGTAACCACCGTGATGGCGCTTGGAGTAGTCTTCAATGGTGAATCCTGTTTCTTTCATGGTCTGTACCACCAGGATGTCGCCGATGACGGTCATGGCGGTGGTCGAAGTCGTGGGTGTCATGCCCAGTACACATACTTCTTGCGGTTTCCCGGTGCTGAGGCATACGTTGGATTCGTGTGCCAGGGGGCTGTCGGGGTTTCCGGTGATGACGATGAACTTCAGTCCCGGGTTCAGGTTATGTGCCAGCTGTGTCAGCTCCACGATTTCGCGAGTTTTGCCCGAATTGGAGATGAGCAGCAACAAGTCATTCTCCTGGAGGATGCCGAGGTCACCATGCTGTGCTTCGCTGGGGTGCAGGAAAACGGACGGAATACCGGTAGAGCAGAAGGTGGTAGCGATGTTCATGGCTATCTGTCCTGCCTTGCCCATACCCGAAGTTACCAGTTTCCCTTTTTTGCGGTGCACTTGTTCTACGATGAGTTCTACAGCTCTTTCATAAGCGTCCGTCACTGGAATGTTCAGTACGGCCTGTGCCTCTTTCTGCAAAAGCTCTTGAATGGATGCAATCATACTTAATGTGCTAATTTGATTAATGTGCTTAAAATTATAGCAATTGCAAATATCTGCAATTTTCTATAAACGGCAATAAGTTTTATTGTATTTTTGCGCCTCAAATAGATTTGAAACGTCAGAATGAAGAACTTAAAGAAAATTTACCGCCAACTTTCAATCAATATACCCTGCCCAACGGCTTGCGCATCATCCATGAACCCTCCTTGTCGAAGGTGGCTTATTGTGGTTTTGCCGTAGATGCGGGTACGCGCGACGAGCTTGAAAACGAGCAGGGTATGGCGCATTTTGTGGAGCACCTTATATTTAAAGGTACCGCCAAGCGCAAGGCATGGCACATTCTGAACCGCATGGAGAATGTGGGCGGTGACCTCAACGCTTACACCAACAAGGAAGAGACGGTGATTTACTCTGCTTTCCTGACCGAGCATTTCGGCCGTGCCTTCGAACTTCTGGTGGATATTGTATTCCACTCCACCTTTCCGCAACGCGAGATAGAGAAGGAGACAGAGGTGATTATCGACGAGATACAATCCTACGAAGACAACCCTTCCGAGCTAATCTTCGATGATTTTGAGGACTTGATATTCAGGGGGGCATCCCCTGGGACGCAACATTCTTGGCAATCCCGAGCAGTTAAAGCAGTTTCGCAGTGAGGATGCTGCCGCATTCACTGCCCGCTTCTACCATCCCAACAATATGGTTTTCTTTGTTCTGGGCAATCTGAGTTTCAAGAAAGTTGTGCTTATGGCAAAAAAACTTCTGGCGGATATACCGGCAACACCGGTGCATTATGGTCGTACTCTGCCGCCCCTCTATGTACCCGAGCATCTTGTAGTGCATAAGGATACTCACCAGGCACATGTCATGATTGGCAGCCGGGGATATAATGCATACGATGACAAGCGCACCGCACTTTACCTGCTGAACAATGTCTTGGGTGGCCCGGGCATGAACAGCCGCTTGAACGTCTCTCTCCGTGAACGTCGTGGGCTGGTCTATAACGTAGAATCCAACTTGACTTCCTATACCGATACGGGAACTTTCTGCATCTACTTCGGTTGCGACCCTGCAGATTTGGACTACTGCACCCGCCTGGTATATAAGGAATTGAAACGCTTGCGTGATGTCCGGATGACTTCCTCGCAGCTTGCGGCCGCCAAGAAGCAGCTTATCGGGCAAATCGGTGTAGCTTCGGATAATAATGAGAACAATACGCTGGGTATGGGAAAGACTTTCCTGCATTATAATAAATGCGAAACTTCCGAAGCCGTGTTCCATCGCATTGAACAGCTCACTTCGGAAGCTCTGTTAGAGGTGGCGAACGAGATGTTTGCCGAGGACTATCTTTCGACGCTCATTTATCGCTGACCGCTTTTTTTATTTGAAAACCTGCAACATAGGACGTCCTATCCATACTTGTGGCTGTTTCAGCCCGAAGATGTGGGCAATGGTGGAGGCAACGTCATACTGCATCATGCTTTCGTGGAATTCGCCTTCTTTCTTAATGTTCTTTCCGGAGATGATGAAGGGAGTCTGCATTTCCTGCATGGTCTTGCCGCCATGTCCTTTTTCAATACCTCCGTGGTCGGCAGTAACGACGAAGATTGTTTCTTTCAGCATGCCTGCCTCTGTAACGGCCTGGATGATGCGGCTCACATAACCGTCGAGTTCTTTCAGTTTGGCGTAATATTCAGGAGTATTGTGTCCGGCTTGATGGCCTACATGGTCGGGGTTGTCAAAGCAAATGGCAAGAAGGGTCGGTTGTTTCTCCTTGATATACTTTTCTGCCATACCGCATAAGGCTTCGGGATGTTTGTTGTAGTCGGGCGCTTGCGCATAGTGGCTTAAGGCAAGAGTGTCTACAAGGTATTTGATACCGTCCCATTCATACAGGCAGCCTATTTCCGCTTCCGGCCGGGCATCACGTAGCAGCTGGAAGATGGTAGGAAATATGCCGTGCTGGTTCAGTACGCGTGACGGAAGCTCGGGAGTCTTGGAGCCCCATTGCGTATATCCGTGCAATTCAGGACCTGCCCCCATAAACATGCTTGCCCAGTTGACGGCGCTGGAGGAGGGAAGTACAGTCCGTTTTTCTAATGTATAAGAACCGTCTGCCATCAGTTGCTTGATGTGGGGGATGTCTGCTTTGGGAACACTGTAGCTACCCCAGCCGTCAAGACCGATGAAAACTACGTGTTTTGCTTTTCCCTTGGCATTGCAGGGAACTGAAAAGAGGCATGCCACTGCTAGGGCGATGAATAATGTAAAAGTCAGTTTCTTCATGTTTTCTTTAGTTCTTATTGTTAACATGAAACAAAGTTACGGGAAACGTACCTAGTTTTAGTACGATATCGTACATAATCCGGCCGATTTTATATCGTTTCGTTCTTTTCCAACCGTTGCATGCTGAATTCACAGCCGCAATACTGCTGGTTGTAGAAGTCATACTCTTTCAGCAGTTGGTTGCGCCGGTCCTGAAGTCCGCCTTTCCGCCAGTTCTGTTCCCAGAAGAGGGTGCCCGGGTAGAGCGCGGCGGCACGGCGTCCGGCTTCATTGATTTGTTCCAGGCTTTTCCAGCGCGAAGAGGCGAGGGTAGTGGTGAATACGGAGAAACCGTGTTCGGAGGCGTAGCGGGCTGTCTCTGTCAGGCGCAGGGTGAAGCACTTCAGGCAACGGCTGCCGCGTTCCGGTTCGTGCTCCAGGCCTTGCATGGTGTGCAGCCAGTGTGCATAATCGTAGTCTGCATCGATGAAATCGATGTTTTTGGAGGTTACGAAACGGATAGCCTCGTTTTTCCTTATCTCATATTCCGCCTGCGGATAGATGTTGGGATTGCAGTAGAATACGGTGGGGCGTATGCCGTTCTCCAGCATGCACTCGATGATGGCAGAGGAGCAAGGTGCGCAGCACGAATGCAGCAGCACCTTGCGGTCACCGTTGGGTGTTTGGACTTTCAACATTATACTTTCAGTTTAATCTTGCCTTTCACCAGCAGGCCGGTCAGCCCCACAATGACAAGCGAGAAGACGAGGGACTTGAGCAGCCCCGGTACACCGCTTCCCAATGCTTCGGGATAGTGCAGATGCAGCAGTTGCTGGACAGCATACCAGATGTAAGGGATAATATAGCAGGTCAGCGTTGCCGTGCCTGCGGGTTTGATAATATCGAACCAGTTGGTCTTGCCTTTCACGTCCGTCAGCCAGTAGAAGAAGCCGAACAAGGGGAAGAACATGGCGAGGCAGTAGAACAGCCATGTCGGTGTGGCTTGTATTTTGGATATAATCCAGAACGGGTGTGAGACGAGGGCAAGGACAAGCATTCCTATGCCGAGGGCACAGAGCATGCCGATGAACCGTCCCGGCCGTTCCCGGTCGGCATAGCGCTGCATGAGCAGGGAGGTCAGTACGCCGGACATACCAAGGGCATGCAGCGTCCAGTCGCTCGGGATAAAGGGAAGCAGGACAATCCGGCTGCCGTACTCTCCCGGTATCAAGTCGGAATGGCTGACTACGGCAAGCAATACGACCACGAACCAGGCAATGGCATTCTTCCGCAGGTTCTCCCGAGTGAATAGATAGATGCCTGCACATACCGCATACGTCCAGCCGATAAGTCCGAGGATGCCCCACCAGCTTATCTGGAACGGTTTCCCGTTCATGTCCTTGTAGATGACGAGGAAGGCAAGCAGAAGCACGCCTGCTGTTTTCATTGCGGTGAAAAGGACCTTTTTCGTTCCTACCGCTTTGGGATATACCCCCCAGGTGAGGAAGAAACCGATGACCATCAGGATGGAGAACCATGGGTGCGAGAGGCCGCCTTCGATGCCTCCGCTGTTCAGTGAAAACAGTCCCATGGCAATCAGTGCCACTGTCCGCCAGAAGATATGGGCCACGACTTGCAGGGTGTTGTCTCCCTTTTTGTACCGGTTTTGTATGGCAAAGGATACGGACATGCCCATACAGAAAAGGAAAGCGGGGAAGATGGTGTCGGAGAATCCCATCATGTCTTCGTCTATCCTGGCATGCATCAGCCAGTGGGGGACGTTTTTCAGTCCGGGAATGTCGTTGACAAAGAGCATGAGGAACATGGTGAGTGCGCGGAATACGTCTACCGCGGCAATCCGTTGGGGTGTTAAGCTTTTCATGATAGATAATTTGTTTGGGGGTTTTGAACGCAAATATAGGAAACTATTCTTTCCGATGCTACTGCTTTGCAGGATTTCTTGCTATATTTGCATGAACTTTATGGTCATGGAAAGGAGATTGTTCATTTTTTGTTTTCTTGCCGTCGTGGTATGGCAAAGTGTGGCTTTGGCTGCCGGCACGTCGTCTTTCACTGCACTGACGGCTTCTTTGGATGAGGCTATCGAGGCGCATCGGCACTATGTCGCCGTGCGTGAAGGGCGCATTGCCCGGCTGAAGTGCCAATTGCTGGATGCCGACACCGCCAATCTCTCTTTTTTTCGATGGAATGGGGAAATTTATAAGGAGTACAAGGCATATATCTGCGACTCTGCCATCCATTATCTTCGTGTCAATCTGGATTGGGCAGAACGCTATGGCCAACGGAATGCAGCACTCGAAACAAGGCTGGAGCTTGCCCACCTGATGGCTTCGGCAGGCATGTACGAGGAAGCCGCCGAACTCTTGAGGCAGACGGACAAAGCCTCCCTTCCCTCCCATCTGCTGCCGGACTATTACAATGCCTGTCATAAACTTTACACAGAACTGAGTTTCTATACGCTGGACGATTCTTTCAAGAAGCATTATCAGGCTTTGGCTACCCATTATGACGATTCTTTGATGCAGGTACTTCTGCCTTCATCCCCCCTCTATCTGGAACGAAGAGAGACGCGGGAGGCCGCTGCAGGCCATCCGGACGAAGCCTTGAGCATCAATGATACGCGTCTGGCACATGCCAAGCCCAATACTCCCGAATATGCGCTGGTGACCTATCAGCGCTCATTGCTCTACCGCCGGCTCGGGAACCGGGAGGAGGAGAAGCGCTATCTGGCTTTGTCTGCACTGACCGATATTCGCCTGAGCATCACAGACCATGCCTCACTCTGGAACCTGGCGGAACTTCTTTATGAGGAAGGGGATATGGAGCATGCCTACCGTTACATCCGTTTCTCGTGGGACGAAACCAACCGATACAACGCCCGTAGCCGCAGCCTCCAGACTGCCGGCATCCTTTCACTGATAGACCTCACTTATCAGGCCATGCGTGAGAAGCAGAATGACCGGCTCCGGCTGTACCTCTGGCTCATCAGCGCTTTGATTGTGCTGTTGGTGGTGGCAGTGGGCTTTATCTACCGGCAGATGCAGCGACTCTCTGCCGCACGGAACAAGCTGGAGCATGCCAACGAGCAACTGCAACTCTCAAACAACATCAAGGAGGAGTATGTGGGCCGTTTCATGAATCTCTGCTCCGTTTATATCAACCGGCTGGATACCTACCGGCGGATGGTCAACAAGAAAATCTCTGCCGGGCAGATGGAAGAGCTGCTGAAGATGGTGCGTTCCCGCGAGGTGCTGGACACCGGACTGAAGGAACTCTATGATAACTTTGATACTGCCTTCTTGCACCTTTTCCCCGATTTTGTCGATAAATTCAATGACTTGCTGCAGCCCGAAGAACGCATCGTGCTCCGTAAAGGCGAGTTGCTGAATACGGAACTCCGCATTTTCGCCTTGATTCGTCTGGGCATCGACGACAGTTCGCAGATTGCAGAATTCCTCCGTTATTCCGTAAACACCATCTATAATTACCGTGCCAAAGTGAAGAACAAGGCCCGCATTTCGCGCGAGGACTTTGAAATACGGCTGATGCAGATACGCTGACAATACGTCAAACTGGCTTTTTGAATCCACTTTCTGCCTTTCTCTTCTTCTGATTATATTTCTGATTATTAGTTGTTTGTTTGTTCATGCTTCTTCACTTCTTCCACCTATTCCCGATTCGCCGGTACGAGGTGTTCTTATCTTTCCTAACTTTGGGGAAGCAAAAGCGAATATCGCAACTAATACTATAACCAAAATTATTGCCATGAAACATTTATTAGCGACAAGCATTACCATCGCCCTGCTCTCTTTGGGCCTTGCGGGATGCGGTGAGAAACAAGCGACAAAAGAAGTAACTTCGGATGCATTCGTAACCATTCAGGGTCAGGACTTGATAAAGCCCGACGGTACCAAACTCTTCATCATGGGTACCAACCTGGGCAACTGGCTGAATCCGGAAGGATACATGTTCAAGTTCAACAAGACCAATTCCGGCCGTTTCATCAATGAGATGTTCTGCCAGTTGGTGGGACCGGACTTTACGGCCGACTTCTGGAAAGCATTCAAGGACAATTATGTAACGCGCGAGGACATCCGCTTCATCAAGGAGCAGGGTGCCAACACCATCCGCCTGCCTTTCCACTACAAGCTGTTTACCGATGAGGACTATATGGGGCTGACCGCCGCCCAGGACGGATTTGCCCGCGTGGACAGCCTGGTAGAGTGGTGCCGCGAATCGGACTTGTACCTCATCCTCGACATGCACGACGCTCCCGGCGGACAGACGGGCGACAATATCGACGACAGCTACGGCTATCCCTGGCTGTTCGACAGCGAAGTCAGCCAGCAACTCTACTGTGACATCTGGCGCCGGATAGCCGACCGCTACAAGAACGAACCGGTCATCCTCGGTTACGAACTCTTCAACGAGCCCATTGCCCCTTACTTCGAGAACATGGAGGAACTCAACGGCAAGCTGGAAGATGTATATAAGAAAGGTGTAGCCGCCATCCGCGAGGTGGACAGCAACCACATCATTCTGCTGGGCGGTGCGCAATGGAACGGTAATTTCAAGCCTTTCAAGGACTCCAAGTTCGACGACAAGATAATGTACACTTGCCACCGTTACGGAGGCGAACCTACCCAAGCTGCCATCCAGACGATTATCAACTTCCGCGACAGTGTGAACCTGCCCATGTACATGGGTGAGATAGGCCACAATACGGACGAATGGCAGGCCGCTTTCTGCCAGACGATGCGCGAGAACAACATCGGCTATACCTTCTGGCCCTACAAGAAGATGGACGGTTCTTCTTTCGTCGGCATCACTCCGCCGGAGAACTGGGCAAACATCGTGTATTTCTCCGAAGCACCGCGTGCCACGTACAAGGAAATCCGTGAGGCACGTCCCGCGCAGGCCATGTCCCGCAAGGCGATGATGGACTTTATCGAGGCATGCAAACTGAAGAATTGTGTGGTTCAGGAGGGTTATATCCGGTCATTGGGAATGAAGTAGCGGGTGCTGCCTCGCTGCAAACAGTACGTATCAAGTCCCAGAGGATGAGATGCCGGGACTTAGTATGAAAGAGGTAGGGACTGAGCTGTACACACCATAGGACTGAGCATCCAAAACATCCGGGTGTTTTGGGGTAAAACATGGGGATGTTTTGGACAACAACATCCGGATGTTATGGGTACTCACTATACGGGTGTAAGGACTTCAGTTCCTATGTAGGTAGGGCTAAGTCATATTCCCTTGTATGTTGGGGATTATCAATGGTACGGACTGATTATGATTGCTTATTTATATAACAACTTAATTATACAACAATGAAAAAAGTATTATTCGGTTTGGTTCTGGCCGCTGTCGCGCTGCCTCTTTCGGCCCAGCAGAAGCCCGTCTATCTGGACGCAAGCAAACCTATTGAAGAAAGAGTGGAAGACGCCTTGAGCCGTCTGACCCTGGAAGAGAAAGTGAAGTTGACTCATGCGCAAAGCAAGTTCAGCAGTGCGGGTGTGCCCCGTCTGGGCATTCCCGATGTATGGACGGACGACGGCCCCCACGGCATACGTCCCGATGTGTTGTGGGACGAGTGGGAACAAGCCGGATGCACCAACGACTCCTGCGTGGCTTTCCCTGCCCTGACCTGTCTGGCGGCAACCTGGAACCCCGAAATGTCTCTCCTTTACGGACAGAGCATCGGTGAAGAGGCACGCTACCGCAACAAGTCCGTCCTGCTGGGCCCCGGTGTCAATATCTACCGCACACCGCTCAACGGACGCAACTTCGAGTATATGGGTGAGGACCCTTATCTGGCCGGAAAGATGGTGTCGCCCTATATCCGGGGCGTGCAGCAGAACGGCGTGGCTGCCTGCGTGAAACACTTCGCCTTGAACAACCACGAAGTGAACCGCCACACCACCAACGTCATCGTGGACGACCGTGCTCTTTATGAAATCTATCTGCCTGCTTTCAAGATGGCCGTGCAGGAAGGCGGAGCGTGGAGCATCATGGGTGCCTACAACCTATACAAAGGCCAACATCTTTGTCACAACCAATACACATTGAACGATATATTGAAGGGCGAATGGGGATTCGACGGCGTAGTCATTTCCGACTGGGGCGGCACGCACGATACCTGGCAAGCCATCACCAACGGGCTGGATATGGAATTTGGCAGTTGGACCAACGGGCTCTCGAACGGTGCCAGCAACGCATACGATAACTATTATCTGGCAAATCCCTATCTGAACCTCATCCGCGAAGGTAAGGTAGGTACCACGGAACTGGACGACAAGGTACGCCGCATTCTGCGCCTTATCTTCCGTACGGTGATGAACCCCGACCGTCCGTGGGGAAGCATGCTCTCTCCGGAACATTACGAGGCTGCCCGCCGCATCGGTGAGGAGGGCATCGTACTGTTGCAGAACAAGGGCAATGTGCTCCCGATAGACCTGAACCGGGCTAAAAAGATTCTTGTAGTGGGCGAGAATGCCATCAAGATGATGACCGTAGGCGGTGGTAGTTCTTCCCTGAAGGTACAGCGCGAACTCTCTCCGTTGGACGGCATCAAGCAGCGTGTGGCCGGCAAGGCCGAGGTGGTCTATGCCCGTGGCTACGTGGGCGATGCAAGCGGTGAATACAACGGGGTGGTGACCGGACAGAATCTGAAGGATGACCGTACTCCCGAAGAGCTGATAGCTGAAGCCGTGAAAGAGGCCCGGGATGCCGATTATGTCATCTTCATCGGCGGCCTGAACAAGAGCAACGGCCAGGACTGCGAGGACTCCGACCGTAAGGGTCTGGGCTTGTCCTACGGTCAGGATGCCGTTATCTCCGCACTGGCCGAGGCGAACAAGAATCTGATTGTCGTCAACATCTCCGGCAACGCCATTGCCATGCCGTGGGTGAACGAGGTGCCTGCCATCGTGCAGGACTGGTATCTGGGTTCCGAAGCCGGCAGTTCCCTTGCCGCCATCCTCATGGGTGATGTCAATCCCAGCGGCAAGCTTCCGTTCACCTTCCCCGTGAAGCTGGAGGACTGCCCGGCCCACAGCTTGGGCGAATATACCGGCAAACGGAGCAAGGACATCATCGACATCAAGTATAATGAAAGCATCTTCGTGGGCTACCGTTGGGCCGATAAGCAGAAGAAGGTGAAACCGTTGTTCCCCTTCGGCCACGGTTTGAGCTATACCACTTTCGAATATGGCAAGCCGACGGCCGACAGCAAGACCATGCAGGCCGACGGTACGCTGACCGTGAAGGTTTCTGTAAAGAATACCGGAGCGCGCGAAGGGCAGGAAGTTGTCCAACTGTACATCAGTGACAAGAAGTCCTCTCTGCCTCGTCCCGTCAAGGAACTGAAAGGTTTCCAAAAGGTGAAACTGGCTCCGGGCGAAACAAAGGAAGTCACATTTACCATTGATAAGGAGGCTCTTAGCTTCTTCGATGACACCCAGCACGCTTGGGTGGCCGAGCCGGGCAAGTTCGAGGCTGTCATAGCAGCTTCGGCAGCCGATGTGAAGGGAACGGTTCCTTTTGAATTGAAATGATGTAGGAAAATAAAGTTTCCTTTTAGGTTATTATCAAAGATAGTGTAGATGGAGGGTGTGGCCGTGAGGTTGCACCCTTTCTTTGTACTCTTTACAAGCCAATATGTTTTCTTATATTTCTGAGTTTCTTCGGGTTGGCTAAGGAAGATGCAGATATGCTGGATGTTAGAGTTAAAGCAGTGATGTTTTGTAGTAATGGGTGAGTTTTTACCGCCGTGTTTGGGCAGATTTTCATCTTTTATATTTATTTTTACAGAAATGATCGGGACAATGGTTCTTGTCCTGATGGGATGTGGTAGTGCTGTCTTTGCCGGAAGTGCGGCGGGGGCGGTTAGTGCAGGTGTCGGAACGCTGGGAGTGGCTTTTGCTTTCGGCTTGTCCGTTGTGGCGATGGCATACGCTATCGGAGGAATCTCGGGCTGTCATATTAATCCTGCCATTACCCTGGGCGTTCTGTTGTCCGGCAGGATGAGCGGGAAAGATGCAGCCATGTATATGGTGTTTCAGGTTATCGGGGCGGTTATCGGTTCTGCCATTCTTTATGCATTGGTGTCTACGGGCGCTCATGGTGGTCCTACGGCTACCGGTTCCAATGGGTTTGCTGACGGAATGATGTTGCAGGCATTCATTGCAGAGGCTGTGTTCACGTTTATCTTTGTGCTGGTTGTCTTAGGTTCTACGGATTCCGAGAAGGGGGCGGGTAATCTTGCAGGATTGGCCATTGGTCTTACGTTGGTATTAGTGCACATTGTTTGTATTCCTGTTACGGGAACTTCTGTCAATCCTGCCCGTAGCATCGGTCCGGCACTGTTCCAGGGTGGCGAGGCTCTCTCTCAGTTGTGGCTGTTCATTGTAGCTCCGTTTGTGGGTGCTGCGCTGAGTGCCGTTGTATGGAAAGTGCTTGCTGCAAAAGAAGGTAAATAAATGTCGGCAGACAGTGCCTTAAGAAGAGGCGGCTGATGGCAGAAAACTTATAAAGGGAAGCCCTCCGTCCGAAACTTCAAAGTTTCGGACGGAGGGCTTCCTGTTCTTTCCTTATGCTTGCTATATCTTGTGCCTTATTCGTACAGCGATTTGGCTATACCCATTTCCAGTCCACGAAGCTCTGCCAGTCCGCGCAGACGGCCGATACAGGAATAGCCGGGATTGGTTTTCTTCTTCAAGTCGTCTACCATCTGGTGTCCGTGGTCGGGTCGCATCGGGATAGAGACACCACGGCGTTGTTGCAGTTCAAGGAAGGCTTTCATCACGTGATACATGTCCACGTCTCCTTCCAGGTGGTTGGCTTCGTAGAAATTGCCTTCGGCGTCGCGTTGTGTACTGCGCAGATGGACAAAGTTGATGCGGTCGGCAAATTGCTGCATGATGGCTGCACAATCGTTGGCGCTGCTTACACCGAGCGAACCGGTGCAGAGGCAAAGACCGTTGCTCTTGTTGGGAACAGCGTCAATCAGTGCCTGGAAATCGGCAGCACAGCTCATGATGCGTGGCAGGCCGAGGATGGAGCACGGTGGGTCGTCCGGATGGATAACGAGCATGACACCTGCTTCGTCGGCTACCGGAGTGATTTCTTGCAGGAAATAGATCAGGTTGGCACGCAGGCGTTCCGGAGTGATGCCCTTGTAGCGGTCCAGTTCCTGTTGGAACTGTTCCAGGGTGAAGCTTTCTTCTGAGCCGGGAAGTCCGGCAATCATGTTGCGTACAAGCAGTTGTTTGTCTGCCTCTGTCATCTGTTCGAAGCGGGCACGGGCTTTGGCCTTTTCTTCATCGGTGTATTCGCCTTCTGCACCGGGACGACGTAGCAGGAAGAGGTCGAAGGCGATGAAAGCGGCACGTTCAAAGCGGAGGGCACGACTGCCGTCGGGTAGTTCGTAGGCGAGGTCGGTACGTGTCCAGTCCAGTACGGGCATAAAGTTGTAGGTGACAATGTGAATGCCGCATTTGCCCAGGTTACGCAAGCTCTCTTTATAGTTGTCGATATACTTCTGGAAGTCTCCGGTTTGGGTCTTGATATGTTCGTGTACGGGTACACTTTCTACTACAGACCAGCGCAGACCTACGGCTTCAATCATTTCTTTCCGTTTCTTGATTTCCTCTACTGTCCATATTTCCCCGTTTGGAATATGATGCAAGGCGTTTACAATGCCGGTAGCCCCGGCTTGTTTGATGTCCCAAAGGCTTACCGGGTCGTTGGGACCGTACCAGCGCCAGGTTTGTTCACAAAGAATCATGTTATTTATTGTTTGATGATTTGCAATTTACTATTTACATGGCGAATGCGTTGAACCCTCCGTCCACTACAGCCACCGTACCGGTGACAAAGCTGGAAGCATCGCTGATGAGGTATTGGATGGTTCCGCAAAGCTCTTCTGCACGGCCCATACGTCCGAAGGGAGTTTGGCGAATCACATCTTGCCCACGTTCCGTGTAGCTTCCATCCGGGTTCGTCAGCAGGGCACGGTTCTGCTCTGTGAGGAAAAATCCGGGTGCGATGGCATTTACACGAATACCTTCACCAAACTTCTTGGCAACTTCCGTAGCCATGAAGGCTGTGAAATTGGAGATACCGGCTTTTGCGGCAGCATATCCGGCTACACGCGTCATGGGGCGGAAAGCAGCCATGCTGGAGAAGTTGACAATAGCACCTGCCTTCTGCTCCACCATCGGTTTGAGGAAGACTTGTGTAGGCAGTACGGTACCGGTCAGGTTTAATTCCAGCACCCGTTGGAACTCTTCTATCTTCAAATCGAAGAAAGTGCCCGTGGGCGCGATGGTGGCACCCGGCATATTTCCGCCGGCTGCATTCAGCAGGGCATCTATGCGGCCATAGGCTTTCAGGATGTCAGCCAAGTTCTGTTCCAGCAGTTCACGGTTCATCACGTCGGTTGTCAGGAACATGGCTTCTCCACCGTTTGCCTTGATTTCTCCGGCAATGGCGTCCCCTATTTCTGCCTTGCGTCCCAAAATGACGACCTTTGCACCTTCTTCTGCCAGATGAAAGGCGATGGCTTTCCCCAATACTCCTGTTCCACCGGTTATGACCACTACTTTGTCTTTAATGTCAAATAAGTTTTTCATGATTCGTTCATTTAAAAATTACGATTGTGTTTTATTTGATTAGCGTTGCAAAAATACGGAATAATCCGTTGCACTGACTAACAATCATACAAAAAAAGATGCATTTGTTGTCCGGAAGAAAGTGCTATTTCCTTATCGGGTTGTCCAATGCCGTGGCTTGTATATACAGTAGATTGAAGTTGTCATGCGGTTTTAGGATACGGTGGGCATAATAAAGATTCAGGTAGTCTTTGCGTGCAGGATTCAGGTAGACGGCAGTACGGTAGAGGTCTTTGCAGAAATTCTGTATCGAGCTTTCCCAGCCGCTTATCTGCTGGTAGGGCCATTCACTGAGGCCCTTTCCGACGTAGGAAGCCAGGAAATCCATGGCTTTGTAGAAGTTACGTCCATCGGTAGAGGTGATGTCATCCAGCTTGATTCCAAGATTTTTTGCCATCAGCATGATGTCAATAAAGTGGGTCAGGTTGTACTGTGAGTAGTGGAAGGCAAGGGTACGTTGCAGTTCGTGCGGTTGTCGTCCGTCAGGAGCTATCTGGGGGAAGATACGTTTTTGGGGGAAGTCATTGATGATTTCCTGCGCCAGTTTCTTGTTACCGGTATAGAGGGCGAAAGCTATGATTTGGGCATCGTAGGCTACGCTGTGGTTGTTGGCACTGGCTGCTTCTTCCTTACCTTGCGGACTGGCGAGCATCCAGTCGGTCAGTTTGGAAAACCATTTCTTCAGTTGTTTGCTGTCCTGGGTAGTAAATGCTTTTGACTGTTCTAGCAGTGCCACAGCATCCAGCATTTCTATGAAGGAGTAGGTGTCTATCAGCCCATAGCAGCGACCTTTGTCGTTATTGTGTCCCGGTATCATTTGTGCATATTCCAGGTTGGGGTTCATTCGGGTGTCTTTGTTCAGAAACCATACGCGGATAAGTTCTGTGGCTTTCCGGGCATACTGCTCTTCTCCGCTGAAGTACCAGACCAGAGCCAGGGTAGTGATGCGGCCGGCTGTTGTTCCCAACCGATTACGGTCTAGTTTGTTCAGTTCAGGATTGGATACGCCGTCGCGGTTGATGTAAGGCAGGCCGTTTGGCTTTGTTGGGTCGGGCCAATAGTATCGGGCTTGGCTCATATAGTCATGCTTGTCACCGCTGGCAGGTGTTTTTTCTTTCATCATGACAGAAAGGGGCTGGGCGTCCAATAACCTGTCCGCTTCCGCTTTCAATATCTCGTAAGTTGTGGCATAGAAAGGCTCGTGAATAGAGTGCTTTACATTTGCAAGGTGTGCTGTGTTCCAAATGGATTGTGCTTGCATACAAGATGCCAGAAGCAGGAATGCAAGCGTCCATTGTATTGTTGCTTTCGGTTTCATGTCTTATTTTAGAGTGATGGACTTCTGTAATACCAATAAGCTCTCCGGTCCCATATTGAACAGCAGGTCTATGATGCTCAAGTTGGGCAGAAACCCGAGTCTCTCTTGAAACACTTGATAATAAGGTTGTGGTGAGAATTCTGTATCTTCCAGAGAAAAATCCTTTTTCGGATGAATGCGTTCGCGGAAATCCGCTTCATTCGGAGTGAATTCAGTCCGGTATTCGGTGGTGCGTGCCATATCGGGCTGTATGTCTATCAGAGAACAGATAAGATGGCAAAGTTCTTCGTTGAAATCGACTAAAAACTCATACTTCTTTTCATAGAAAGGGCGGAAGTCGTCTTTATAATATTCAAAGAAAGGAGTGTGGTTGTAGGCAGATTCTATGGCATTCCAGTGCAGATGCCTCCAGTTCCCGTGGTCTGAAATGCGTATATCGCGCATCGGGCATTTTAGGGTATTCGGTTTGACGGTGGGGATGGAAAGGGCCAGTTCACCGTCCGGTACGGCAATGGTACAACGGTTCCGGTAAGTCTGCTTCATATAGTGGTCATGCTGTTCGATGAATACTTTATCGTATGCCAGCAATTTGGTATAATATTCTATGGGAGCCAAATAGGCGGAAGAAAGAAAAACTGTTTTCATCAGTATATTTACGATTAGATGATTTGCGATTTACGATTGAAGCTACTGTGCATTGTTTGTATTTTCATTTTTATTCTTTCATTTGTTTGTCATTCCACTCTTTTCCATATCCTGCCCCATCGGTAACCGCTGAAAGGTCCTGTTCCCTTTTCTTTGGAGAACCAGATGATAGATGCCTTGCCTATGATGTGGTCTTCGGGGACGAAACCGAAAAGACGGGAGTCCGAAAGATTGATGGCATTGTTGGCACCTACCCAGTAGTAGTCTTTGGTAAAATGGCAGTGTTGCACGGGTTTGCCTTCCACATAAAGGGTGTCGTTTTTGATTTCGGCTTGTTTCTTTTCGTGAAGTACCAGGGTATTTCGCAACAAAGTCTTGTTCCACGGATATACGCGCACGGCTTTGCCTTTGCTGGGGATTATCAGAGGTTTCAGTATCTCCATAGAATCTTCCTTGACAATAGGTTCTATCCAGCAGTTCCCGTTCATGGCTTGTTCCAGCAAGTAGTGTTCATAACGGCTGAAACTGCGTATATTCTTTGTTGAGTCCTGCCCCCAATAGTTGGTTGGGAGCGATGGAAAGTATGGAAAGCAATGAATCCAACTGTCGTTCCCGTTGTCATGGGGTAAGAATAAGAACTTCTGGTCGGGCGCATTCTTTTCGGAAGGAATCACTGAAAAAAGCGAATCTATCAGCAAGGTATCTCCGGGAATACCGATGCAACGGCTGATGAAGACTTCCCGTCGGTCAATCACGGGTTCTGAAAGATTGGCAGGATTGTTGAATACAAGAATATCCTCTTTCTGCACCGGACTGTCCGCCCAGCGATGATACCCCCATAACTTCATGAAAGGAAGCCGCAGACCGTAGCTCCACTTGTTTACAAGAATACGCTCACTTTGGTACAGTGAATTTTCCATGCCGGAAGAGGGGATAAGATAGGAAGTTGCCACACAACCCCGAAGCAGCACCACGACGAGTGCCACTCCAACTATTGTGATTGCTATCTTACACCCTTTTTTCATTTAATGCCGTCCACCCACTTGAATATCCGGTTCCAGCGTATCTTACCGTCAAACCAGCCCCGGTCTTTGTCCAGTGACAACCATACTACGATAGGCTTTCCTACGACATGGTCTTCCGGCACAAAACCCCAGTATCGGGAGTCGGCGGACTTGTCGCGGTTGTCGCCCATCATCCAGTAGTAGTCCATATTGAAGGTATAAGAGTCGGTCTTTTCACCATTGATGTAGATGCCGTCTTCCTTGACTTCCAGTTTGTTGCCTTCATAGGCAACGATGCAGCGTTCGTAGATAGGCAGGTTGTCCTCGGTCAGCTTGATGGTGGCGCCTTTGGCAGGAATCCATATCGGGCCGTAGTTGTTGCGGTCCCATTTAGTGTAAAGGTTCAGCGGATACATCTGTCCCGAGAATTCTCCCGGTTCAATGATAATATTACTGATGAGTTTCTTGTTGCCCGAAAGGGTCTCGTACATCTTTTTGGTGAGCGGAAGATGATAGACCGGTGCCAGCCTGCCTTGGGCATCCCGGCGGTCCAATCCCATTTCAATCAGATTCTCTTCCCAGCCCAGACCGTCGGTCATCAGTGTCTGGTCTTCTTTGCTGATGCCCAGTTCACGGAACATATCATCGGTGATATAAGGACCTGTAGTCTGTACAAAGTAGTTGAACTGCATTTCTGTAGGGTTCTCGATGGCTTTACCGTCGATGTATACCTGTCCTTTCTTGATTTGCAACGTATCGCCGGGCAGGCCTACGCAACGTTTTACATAGTTTTCACGACGGTCAACGGGGCGTATGACAATGTCACCGTACATTCTCGGATTGGAACGGATAAGATTACGTCCGGCATTGTAGTACAGGTCGTAGACAGTACGTTGCTGCTTGCGTGTCAGGCTGTCCATATTCACCTTGTTGGGATACACGCGTTTTCCTTCTTCGTAAGCAAGGGTATAGAAGTCTGTCTGCTGGAAATTGGTGGCTACCGTGTCGCCTGCCGGGAAGTTGAACACCACAATGTCATTCAGTTTCACTTTGCTGAAGCCTGGTACACGCTTGTATTCCCATTGGGGCCATTCGATGTACGATTTGGTGTTGAATACCGGTAGTGTATGTTGTGCCAGCGGCATGGAAAGCGGCGTATTCGGTACGCGCGGACCATAACTCATCTTGCTGACGTAAAGGAAATCGCCTACCAACAAGGATTTCTCCAATGAGGAAGACGGTATCTGATAATTCTGGAACACATAGATATTTACGAAGTAGACGGCTACCAGCGCAAATACGATGGCATCCACCCAACTCATGATGCTGCGTACGGCAGGATTCTCCGATTTCTTCCAGAATCCCCAGGGTATCTTCTTACTGATGTAGATGTCAAAAATGAAGGGTAGTACAATCAGTCCCAGCCAGCTTTTTACCCAAACCAGAAAGGCAAGGTAGAGCAGGGTGACTATACTGAATTTAATCCATTGGGTGCGTGTTGCTTTTCTCATGATGTTTTAGTCTTTTAAAAATGGAAACAAGTCACTCATTCCCAAAGCACCTTCGTGCTTGGCGGTATATTCGGCAGCAAGGACAGCTCCCAAGGCAAATCCCCTGCGATTCTTGGCATCGTGGGTGATAGTGATACTGTCGGCTTCGGAGTCGTAGCGGATGCTGTGGATGCCCGGTACTTCTCCTTCGCGGATAGAACTTATGGATAGCTCATTGGCTGCACATTCCGTAGAGCCCGAAACGGTTCCGTCGGGAGCTTGGAAAGTCCCTTCTACCCATTTGTCCTTACGGTCGAGATTCTCCAGAATACCTTCGGCAAGCGTGATGGCCGTTCCGCTCGGAGCGTCCATCTTGTGGATGTGGTGCGTTTCGCTCATTGTCACATCATAGGCAGGGAATTGGTTCATTATCTTTGCGAGGTACTTGTTGACGGCAGAGAAGATGCTTACTCCCAAGCTGAAGTTGGAAGACCAGAACAGTGTCTTGCCGCCTTCGGTACAAAGTCTCTTTACTTCGTCTCCATGTTCTGCCATCCATCCCGTACTGCCGGATACCAGTTTGACCCCGGCGCGGAATGCCTTCATATAGTTATTGTATGCAACCATGGGGTTGGTGAACTCTATGGCAACGTCGGCGCTCTTGAAGGCTGCCGATTCAAAGTCTTCCTGATTGTCGACATCGATGATGCTTACAATTTCGTGTCCGCGGCCAAGGGCTATTTTCTCGATTTCCTTGCCCATTTTTCCGTAGCCGATTAATGCGATTTTCATTGTTTCTATCTGTTTTTATTTAGTTTATCAACAAACTATAGGTCGCAAAGATAATCTTTTTCTTACATTTGTGCTCAACATTAACGTCTTGTTAACATGGAACAACTACTGCATTATGTTTGGAAGCACAAAATATTTCCTTTGTCATTGCTCCAGACAACCTCCGGCCGGCCGGTAGAAGTGATAGATCCCGGTTTGCCGAACATGAATGCAGGCCCCGAATTTTTTTAATGCCAAACTGAAAATAGACGGTACGCTCTGGGTGGGCAACGTCGAAGTGCATACGCAGGCATCAGACTGGCTGCTCCATAGGCACGACCGTGACAAGGCGTATGATACCGTCATCCTGCACGTGGTGGGCGAATCGAATTGTGATGTGTACCGCACGAACGGTGAGCTGGTTCCCCAGATGGTGCTCACTTGCCCCGACACTGTCCGCTTGCGCTATGAAGAGCTTCGGCAGACAGAGATTTATCCTCCCTGCTATTCCATCCTTGCCTCCCTCCCAAAGCTGACCGTCCATTCCTGGCTGTCCGCTTTGCAGGTAGAGCGTTTTGAGCAGAAAGCATGCGTCATATCCCAGCGGCTCGAACGCTGCAATCATCATTGGGAAGATGTTTTCTTCATTACTCTTGCTCGTAACTTCGGCTTCGGGCTGAATGGGGATGCTTTCGAGGCATGGGCAAACCGCCTTCCATTCCGCGCCGTAGACAAGCATCGGGACAGTCTGTTTCAAGTGGAGGCTTTCTTCCTGGGGCAGGCAGGCCTGCTGGAGGAGGTCTCGGCAGAGGCAGATGATTATTATTTGATACTTCAGAAAGAGTTCCGCTACCTGCAACACAAGTTCGAGCTGCCAGCTCCCATGTCTGTTGAGCAGTGGCGGTTTCTGCGTCTTCGTCCCGATAACTTTCCACATGTACGCCTCGCCCAGCTTGCCTGTCTGTATCACAAGGAGCAGTCGCTCTTCTCGCGTGTTATGGAGGCTGAAACGCTGGAGGCGGTGAAGAAGATACTGGCTGCCAAGACTTCCGCGTATTGGGAGGAGCACTTCAATTTCAGAAAGGTTTCACCCCGGAGGGAAAAGCGGGTAGGGGACGGTGCCTTGAATCTGATTGCCATCAATACGGTCATCCCGTTTCTTTATGCTTATGGCCTGCACAAGGCCGATGACGTTTTGTGTGACCGTGCCACCCGTTTCCTTGAATCCTTGAAGGCCGAAAACAATCACGTAACCCGACTTTGGGATGGTGCCGGTTTGCCGGTATCTACCGCTGCCGATTCGCAGGCTCTGCTTCAACTTCAAAAGGAATATTGTGACAAGAAAGACTGCATTGCGTTGCCGGTTTGGTTACGAGTATCTGAAACATAGATGATAATAATTATCGCCCCATAGCCTTAGCATTTTATTACTTTTATATTATCTTTGCGCATTGAAAAATATCCGAGTATATGAAGGCTATCCGCTTTGCTTTTTTGTCTGTTTGCGGCACTCATGCTGACGACTCTCAATGGTCTGGCTGCCGAAGAGGAGGATTTCAAGACATTTCTCCAGAAATTCACGTCCAGTGCTTCATTCCAGTATTCCCGAATCAAGTTTCCTTTGAAGTCTCCCATCGCCCTCTTGAAGGATGACGGTGAGACGGAACAGACTTTTCCCTTCACCCGCGAGAAGTGGGCATTGCTAGACGAAGAAACGCTGAAGGAAGGACGTACTACCGAAGAGGAGGGAGGTACCTATATTTCTCACTTCACTGTCAATGAGCCTGCCCATAAAGAGTTCGAAGCAGGCTATGATGAATCAGAACCTTCCCTTCGTGTGGTCTTTGAACTGACGGATGGCAAGTGGTATGTCACCGACTGCTATAACGACTGGTACAACTTCGATCTCCCTATCAATGAACTGGAAGAAACTATTCAGGCGGTACAAGAGGAAAACAAGGCTTTCGAAGAACTTCATCCTTGATGAAGTGGGGGCAGAAATCCGCCTCAATCATTATTTTATCCTTCTTCTGTACGATTTATGCCCCTCTTTTTCCAAAAAGAGGGGTTTCTTTGTACCGTACTAATACATTGAAATATGCGGTTACAACTTCTTTTGATGCAACTTCTCTTATGTGTCCTCCCCGGTATGGAGATGGGCGCTTCCTGCCGGCTTACCGCCTGGGTCGTGGAGGATTCTTCCGGAAAAGTGGAAATTACATGTATCGGCGATACGATGGATATTGTATCTCCGGACGGGCTGTCCCTTTGGTATAAGGAACGGTTGACGGGAAACTATGAGATTACCTACCGGGTACAAGTGGTGGTTGAGAATGGTAGCTACGACCGTCTCAGTGACTTGAATTGTTTTTGGGGGGCCGATGACCCCCGGCATCCGGATGACTTCTTTGCCCGCAGTGCATGGCGCAACGGCGAGTTCAAGAATTACAATACGCTGGACCTTTACTATGTGGGCTACGGCGGTAATGATAATGGAACTACGCGTTTCCGTGAATACCATGGAGAGTATTATGGAGTGGACGATGCAAAGATTAAACCCATCTTGAAAGAGTATACCGATGCCGCCCACCTTTTGAAGCCCAACCATTGGTATGAAGTTAAAATCCGTGTGGAGAATGGAGCCACCACTTATGCCATGGATGGTGAAGAGCTTTTCAGCTTACCGGTTGCCGATGGCAAAGGAGACGGCTATTTCGCCTTACGGTTGTGGCAGAACCACGTACGTTTTGCAGATTTCCAAGTAGCAAATATCGATAACCTTAAATAAACAGACATGATGCAATTCAGTAAATGGAAAATAGGAGCGGTAGCGCTCGTTTGCATGTTGCTGCCGGGCAGTGTACACGCACAAATCGTGAAGAATGAGCGCTTGCTTTCTTTTGAGGAGAAGCAGGTTCCGGCGTTTGTCACTACGGCAGCTGGTTCGCAGTTGGGCATTAGCGACGAACATTATAGGGATGGCGACCACAGTTTGAGCTGGACTTTCGAGCCGGGTGCCGCACTGTCTATCAAAAAAGACTTGAAGTTTGAGAAGAAAGACCCGACGGGGAAAGACACCTATCTTTCGGCTTTCATCGTATGGGTGTACAATGAGCAGGCCCAGGACAAGCAGATTCGGTTCGAGTTCCTGAAGGATGGCAAGGTATGCACCTCTTTTCCTTTTGGCATCAACTTCACCGGTTGGCGCGGAGCATGGGTATGTTATGAACGCGATATGCAAGGCACCCCGGAAGAAGGGATGGACGAAATCCGCATTGTAGCCCCCGACGTGAAAGGGAAACTCTTTTTCGACCATCTGATTACTGCCAGCAAGGTAGATGCCCGCCAGCAGACTGCCGACTTGCAGGTACCGTTTGTAAATAAGGGAACCACCAACCACTGGCTGGTTATCTACGAACACTCCTTGTGGAAACCGGACATCCCTCTAACAGACGTGACCGAGGCGCAGAAGCAGGATATACGGGTTATGGAGAAGCGTTTCCGCGGCATGCTCTACACACCTTCCGCGCTTTCGGACAAGGAGATGCAGTCCATCCGTGAGAAGTATGATTTTTATCGGATTACCTACAAGAACGGCAAGGTAGCAGGACGTCCTATCTATTTCGTACGTCACTCCGAGGCATACGAACGTATGGTACCCGATTGGGACAAAGATATGTTCTCCAGACTGGGGATAGAGATAAGCGACTATTTCAACCTGATGAAACGCGTCGCCATCGCCTACAACAATGCGGAGGATGCGGCGCTGAAACACGAGTTGAAGCAGAAATTCATCGCCATGTACGATAACGCCACCGACCAGGGTATTGCCTACGGCAGTTGCTGGGGGAATATCCACCATTACGGATATAGTATGCGCGGTCTGTTTGTGGCTTATTTCTTGATGAAGGACGTGTTGCGTGAGGCAGGTAAGCTGGAAGAGGCGGTACGTACGCTCAACTGGTATGCCATCACCAATGAGGTATATCCCGAACCTGCCGTCAACGGTATTGATATAGATACGTTCAACACCAAGTTGCAAGGCCGCATAGCCAGCATTCTGATTATGGAGGATACACCGGAGAAACTGCAATACCTGCGTTCCTTCTCCCGTTGGCTGGACAATGGCTGCCTTCCTGCGCCGGGATTGGCCGGTTCTTTCAAGCCGGACGGTGCTTGCTTCCATCATTGCAACAATTATCCTGCCTATGCAGTGGGCGGTCTGGACGGTGCCACTAATATGATTTACTTGCTGAGTGGTACCGAGTTCCGTCTGTCCGAGCAGGCACACGAGACGGTGAAGAAAGTGCTTCTCACCATGCGTTTCTATTGCAATCTGAAGCAATGGTCTCTCTCCATGTCCGGACGCCATCCCAACGGGGGAGGAAGCCTGATACCTATCCAATATGCCACGATGGCCATTGCCGGTACGCCGGATGGCAAGCAGAAGTATGACCCCGAAATGGCTGCTGCCTATCTGCGCCTGGTTGCCTATACAGAAGCTCCGGACAAGAATGCGCCCGACTATCTGCCGAAGGCTTCTACCTGCCACGAATTGGAGATGAAGAAGTTGCTCGAAGCCCAAGGCTTCCGTCCGGAACCCGACCCGCAAGGCAATCTGGCTTTGGGTTACGGTTGTGTATCCGTACAGCGTCGCAGCAACTGGGCTGCCGTAGTACGCGGACATTCCCGTTACCTCTGGGCTGCCGAGCACTATCTCCCCGCCAACTTCTATGGCCGTTATCTGGCACATGGCAGCATGCAGATTCTTACCGGAAAACCCGATGAAATGGTTACTTTTGCCACCAGTGGCTGGCAGGAGGCCGGTTTCGACTGGAATCGTATTCCGGGTGTCACGAGCATTCATTTGCCTTTCGACCAGCTGCGTGCCCGGGTATTGAATGTCGATACCTTCTCCGGCATGGAGGAGATGCTCTATTCCGACGAAGCTTTTGCCGGCGGTTTGTCCCAAGCACATCTGAACGGTAACTTCGGTATGGTGCTGCATGAACATGATAAGTATAACGGTTCTCACCGTGCCCGCAAGTCGTTCCATTTCTTCGACGGCACCATTGTATGCCTCGGTACGGACATCGAAAACCTAAATACCGAATATCCAACGGAAACCACCGTGTTCCAGCTTGCCGCCACCACTCCCGAAACCCGCCGGTACTGGGAGTCCTATCAGAGTGATGGACAGACTTATATAGACCCCAACGGCGTAGGTTATTACATTTCCAAAGCTTCCCGTCCTACTGCCCGATATGAGAAGAACTTCCCGCAAGTGACCGTAGGCGAGCGTAGCACCAAGCCTACTTCCGGCGACTGGGTGTCCTTGACATTGCAACATGGCAAAGCCCCGAAAGGCGCTTCCTACGAATATGCAGTGCTGCCCCACACGGATGCCGCCGCTTTGAAGGCATTCGCCAAGAAACCCACTTACAAGATTCTCCGGCAAGACCGCAACGCCCACATTGTGCGTTCTCCGGCAGACGGTCTTACTTCTTACGTCTTGTTTGAGACTCCGCAGGCTCTGCCCGACGGTGGATTGTTGCAGAAAGCCGATACATCGTGCCTTGTCATGATACGCGAATATAAGGACAAGCTTCTGCTGACTGTTTCCCAGCCCGACTTGGCCTTGTATCGTGGTCCGAGTGACGAGGCTTTCGATAAAGACGGAAAACGTATTGAGCGCAGTATCTATTCACGCCCGTGGACTGACAATGAGAGTCAGGAGATTCCCGTAACCGTTACTTTGAAGGGACAGTGGAAGGTTGCCGAGACGCCCTATTGCAAGGTGTTGTCGGCAGACAAGAATCAGACTGTGCTGCGCTTTACTTGCCGGGATGCTGCAAGCTTAGAGGTAGAGCTAAAGAGGTAGGGAGAGTATAGGTTAGACATTGATACTGAATACCCACAACACCCGGATGTTTTACCCCATAACATCCGGGTGTTGTGCTATAAAACATGGGGATGTTTTGGGGTAATACATCCCCATGTTTTGGGTGAATACATCCGGGTGTTGTGGGTATTCTGGTATAGGAGTCTTAGCCTTTCTCTCCTATAGAGAAAGATACTTGGAAACGGTTGCTTTAATATGTTCCGAGCAGATTGCTTACTGCTGACTGATAGTTTTGCCAGTTTGCTGGTCTTATGAATGGTCTTTCTCGCTTTGCGGTCTCCGTCCGGCAATAGGTACTCCCAGAAACTTTTCATTTTCATTAATAGCTGTGCCTCACCGCCTTGCAGTAGCTCTTGATAGGCGTTGAAGACCTCGGTGTGTAGTTGTCCCACTTTTTTCGCCATTTCATCGGAAGAAATCGGGGTTCCTTGCTTGTATTCCAGCGCCAGGGCAGGATTGGCGAGTAGCCCGCGGCCGATGACGATACCTGCCAATCGGGGGAACCGTGTGGTGATAGAACGGATATCATTCGCGGTATGCAGGTCTCCGTTGTAGAACAGAGGGTGGGTGCACTCTTTGTAGAAAGCTTCAAATCCCTCCAGGTCTACCTCTCCTTTGTATTGCTGCTTGCCCAGACGCGGGTGCAGGATGATGTGTGCGAGGGGGAGTTCGTTGAACAGCGGTAGCAGGGCAAGACACTCCTCTGCCTGCTCCCAGCCCAGACGCAGCTTCACGGAGAAACGGATGTCGGGATGTCGGTCGATGGCTTCGGAGAGCAGCGCCTTCACTTCTTCGGGATAGGGCAGCATGCCGCAGCCATTGTGGCGCCGGGCCAGCATCGGAAAAGGACAACCCAGATTGATGTCCGCTTCCCGGTATCCTTTTTCGATGAAAAGGGACATTATGTGCTCCAGCTTGTCCGCATCCGGAGCAATGAGCTGGGGGATGAGGTGCAGGTCCGGGTTGTTGTCCGGCTCAATGTCACGGGCATCTTTCCGCCGGATTTCTCCGTGCTCCATGCGTACGAAAGGAGAGTAATAGGTCTCTATGCCGCCGAATATGCGTGCATGCGCCCGCCGGTAGACGGCATCGGTGTAGCCTTGCAGCGGGGCGAAGTGGATGGGTAATATGTTCTCGTTCATGGCTGCAAAGATACACATTTTTACTTCCGATCTTTGATGGGAATCACCATATTCCAAGAACGGGATGCATTTTCGAATCCTCCGGGCCCGTCCATCGTGGCAAAGAAGATGTAGGCAGGCTTTCCGTCCTCGAAGAGGATGAAGGGGCGTTCCAGTTGTCCTTGCTTCTCCACGCTGCCGTCTTCCCACTCCACAGTGAGCGAGTAGGCTTTCGGGTCTTTGTCCACCGTCCATTGGATGCCGTCTTTGGAATGTGCCATGACGCCTCCGCCCCGTTCGCCGGTAAACTTGGCTACATGGTCTTTGAAGATGGCATGATAGCCGTCTGCATCTTTCCAGAGGAAAGGGTCTTCCGCTTCGCCCTGACCGTCTACTTCAAAGATGGGACGGTCATTGTTCAGCACCCGATAAGGGCCTTCTATGGTAGGAGCATAAGCCATTCCGAGGCTCATGGCCGAGTGCAGGTAACCGTTCGTGTAATGTCGCCCCTTGAATATCATCATCACCGAACCGTCTTCTTGAATGATAGGCGAGGGATTTGAGGTCAGAAAACTGTAGAAAGTATTGGGCTTGGTCTTCAAGATGGGCTCGTCCAAGCGTTTCCACGGACCGTAGGGCGAGTCGGCAACGGCCAGTCCCACACGTTTGTTGGCACGGGCAACGGTACACCAGGGCTTTTCAGGGTGAGTTGTTCGTAAGTAGGGTCGGCAAAGGGGTGGGTGGAACCCATATAGATAAGGTAGTATTTCCCGTTCTGCCTCAAAATGCGTGGATTGTGTGTGGAGCGTCCGTCCCAGTATTGCGCACCACGGGCAGGGAGGGCCACTTCGCTGAACCGATAAGGTCCTTGCGGTACCTCGGACACGGCATGTACAATCTCCGAAGCTACCATCCATCCCGGATGGAACGGCAAGCTCTTGGGAAAGCGGGAAACGAACATATGGTACTTGCCGTCATCTCCTTTCACTACCGAACTTCCCCAGGCCCAATAGCCTTCGCACTCGAAAGCTGGTGTACGTGGAGCTTTGTCTAAGTGATGAAACAGTGGGTTTTCCGACTTCTGTTTCAGTTCTACCAGATTGTCCAGCTTCTGGGCAGAAGACGTTATAGCTATGAAAGCGGCAAAGAGAAAAAGCAGATGATGTCTTTTCATGGGGAGTGTTGTTAATAAGATTATTATGATGAAACAAAGATAGCCAATCTTTTTATGCCTGTTGCCGCACTCAGCCAGTTCCGTACGAAAACTGCATCTGTTTTGTATGATTGCCGTCATTTCTTCCCTCTGCCTTTCATTATATTTGCTGAAAATATAATCGGACATTATACAATAACCAATACGATTCTAATATGCAGAGAAACCTTATTCTGACCATTCTCGGCCTTTGCTTGGCCGCAACCGCTTTTCCGCAGGAGAAGGAAACGCAGTTTGCTTTCAATAATTATCACCGTTACTACAACGAAGCCCGGCAGCGGGGGGATGCAGAGAAGGAGAAGTCCATCAAGGCTTTCCGCGCTTCCTTTGCGCAGCATCCTTACCGTTATCATTCCCTGGACACCCGGTTGAGTGCGCAGGAGTGTCTGGCACAACTCACTGCCGACGGTATCTTTTCTGGTTTAAGGGAGCAGGAAGAGCAATTCCGCAAAGAGAATGCCTTTCAGAAGCCTTACTCCAACCCGCAGGCCGAAATAGGCTTGTTCGTGGCGGATGCCTTCAACCGTATCTGGAAAGTAGCGGATGCCTATCGTAAAGGTGAACTGACAGAAGAGCAGGCCTTGTCCGGTAAAGTGCTGAAGGCAATCTTGCATTACGGCGGTATCGAGGCAGGACGCCCCAATGACGGTCCCCGTTTCCATGCATCTTGCTTTGCCATACCTACGGCAGCGGTCAATACTTATTTCTGCTATCTGAAACAGATGGACGATGCTGAAGGTGGGAAAGGCGGCACATTGCTGCAAGAGGCGTGCGATATGTTGAAAACCATTGCCTTACAAGCTTGGACCCAACCTCTCCGCCACGACGAAACCGATGAGAATGTAGTTTCCATTTCCCGTTTCCGCAACCATGTGTGGTGGGTGGGCGGCAATGCATTGGCCTATCGTTCCCTATTGCCCGTGGCCGCCATGTACCGTTCCATTCCTATGATAGACTTGCTGGCGGAAGTTTGCCAGCGCGGTATCAGTATGACCTCCCAAACTACGTATTCCGATGCTTTTTGGACTGAGGGATTCACTGCCGACGGAGCAGGTTGGGGACATGGAAAGCAATGCCTGATTTGGGGTTATCCCATTGACGGGACTTCCAATGCACTTAAAATGCTGAATATGCTGAAAGGCTCTCCCTGGGCCAAGAATCTGGGCCGGGATAATGTGCAGGCACTTCTTAATTTCCTGCGTGGTGGTGCCTGGTATTATTATAAGGGATATCGCCTTCCTTGCCTGGACCGTGGCTCGTATGTATATAATCCCACAGAGCTTTCCATCCCTTATGCCGGAATGCTGGATAACCTTATCGGCAACTGGATGGACTCTTTCACCCCCGAAGAGCAGCGGGAACTGTTGCAATTGCAGCAAGAGGTGAAGAAGAATCGCATCATGATGGAGGAGTATGCTCCGGGCATCTATTCCGGTACCCGTTGGTTCTTCAACAACGACGACTTGATAAAGAAGACCCCCGACTATCATATCACGATTAATATGGCCTCTGTCCGTTGTGACGGACTGGAGAGTGCCGCCAGTTTTGCTGATGCCTACAATTTCTATCCGACGGATGGAATGACGTTGTTCCAGCGCAGCGGCGATGAGTATTTCCGGATTATGGGCGGTTGGGATGTCACCGCTTCCCCGGGTGTGACTGCACGCGAAGGCATGGACAAGCTGGTTCCCGTAGAGAATTGGCGTGGTTATTGCAGCAGGAGTAATTTTGCTGCCGGTGCTACGGATGGCGGGAGTAATGCCGTTGCAGGATATATCTTCGAAAAGATGAACGCTTCTGCGAAAGAGGGTGTGAACGACAAGGGGAACAGTGAGGGCTTGAACGAGGTTCTTTATGGCTTCAAGGCATATAAGTCTTATTTCATTCTGGGAGATTACATGGTAGCTTTGGGTGCGGGCGTAACCAATAAGCGTCCTGAACTGGATGGGGAGATTCGTACCACCATCGACCAGACGGCTTGGACGGATGAAGTTTTCTCGATGAAAAGGGGAAAAATGGAGCTTGTCGCTTCCGGCACTCACTCGCTTTTGTCGGCAGATGGTACTCCCCTCTGGCTGGTGCAGAAAGGTAAGTTTGCCTATCGGATACTTCCTGAGTATACCCGTGAAGCATTTGTTACTTGCGAGACTCGTCCCACAGATTGGGTGAAGCGGAACAAGGTGAATGAAAAGAAACAAGGCTTGCCCTCAGAAGCCAGAATCCTCCGTCTGTGGGCAAATCATGGACAGCGTCCGGTTGATGATACCTATGGCTATGTGGTTTATGCAGGCCGGCAGATGCCGTCGGATGAACTGCCGTTCCGGGTATTGCAGAACGATACCCTGGTGCAGGCGGTCTGCTCTATGGATGGAAAGGTGGTGGAAGCTGTCTTGTATCCCGGCAATAAAGGTTTGCAGGCAGAAGGTTTGTCTCTTTCCGCTTCTGCCCCGTGTGCGGTGCTGATAAGGGAAGATGCAGGGGAGATTGTGGTTTCTGTCACCGATGCTTGCATGAATGCGGCTCTGAAAGGGATTCGGATTGTTCTCAATGGAAGGGAAATCAAAGTACCTATGCCGCAGGGGATGCTTTGTGGAAAACCGGCGGTAATACGTGTGGATAGAATGACAAATCAATGATATAGATTATGAAAAAGATTCTTTTATTAATTATTTTCTGGGCTTGCATCGGTGTACTGCAAGCACAAGAACACTTTTCTGCTGCCAGTTTTTATCCGGTGCCCAATTCCGGCCGCGAGGTATTGGACTTTAATCCCGGATGGCGTTTTCATCGGGGGGATATTCCTTTAAAAGCTGATCCTTTGCAACTGGATGACAGCAAGTGGGAGCTGGTAAACCTACCGCATACCGTACAGCTGGTTCCTTCCGAGGCGAGCGGTTCTCGCAATTATCAGGGGCCGGCCTGGTATTCCAAGCGTTTCACTGTCGATACTCGGTATCAAGGTAAGCGGTTGTCCCTCTATTTTGAGGCGGTTATGGGTAAAAGCAGCTTTTATATCAATGGTTACAAGGTAAAGGAGCACTTCGGTGGTTTTCTCCCGGTGAGTATAGATTTGACTGCTGTTGGTGTGCGTCCAGGTGATGAGGTAACCGTTGCCGTATGTGCTGATAACAGTGATGACCCTTCTTTCCCGCCGGGGCGCAAACAGTATACGATGGATTTTTGTGTATTTGGTGGCATCTACCGTGATTGTTATCTTATCTGTACCGGTGACGTGCATGTAAGCGATGCCAATGAGGCTGGCCAGGTGGCTGGGGGAGGCGTGTTTGTCAGCTATGAGGATGTGTCGGACCAAAAGGCTCGGGTGAATGTCAAGACTCATATCGTCAATGATAGAGAGAGTGGTTGCCGGGTGGTAGTGGAGTCAACCCTGCTGGATGCTGTTGGCAAGCAGGTGGCCAGTACAAGGAAAAGTCTCAGCTTGTCTGCCGGAAGTGATGGACACGTCATGCAGCAGCTCACTGTCAGAAATCCGTTTTGTGGCATCCCCGATACTCCGAATCTGTATCGGCTCCGCACCTCTGTCTATCTTAACGGCAAGCTGTGCGACGCTGTTGTTTCCCGTATCGGTATCCGAAGCATTGAGTTTCGCGGTGCCGACGGTCTCTATATCAACGGTAAGCCGTTCGGAGACAAGCTGATGGGGGTAAACCGCCATCAGGACTATGCTTATATCGGGAATGCCGTACCCAACAACCTGCATTGGCTGGACGTGAAGAAAATGCGTGATGCTGGTTTCCGGATTATACGCTCGGCACACTATCCCCAAGACCCTGCATTTATGGATGCCTGCGATGAACTGGGCATGTTCATTATTGTAGCCACTCCCGGCTGGCAGTACTGGAATCCGGAACCGGTGTTTGAAGAACGTATCCTTTCCGACATCCGTAATATGGTCCGTCGAGACCGTAATCATCCGTCTGTCCTTCTGTGGGAACCGGTACTTAATGAGACGGCTTTTCCGGAGTCTTTCGCACAGAATGCCTATCGGGCTACTCATGAAGAGTATCCGGCTCCGGGTTGCTATGCTGCCATTGATGACAAGAGCAAAGGAGCAATGGGATATGATGTAGTTTATACAGCCCCCAAGAACGAGGCGTTTTACCGGAATGCAGGCAAATCCTGCTTTACCCGGGAGTATGGTGACTGTGTGGATGACTGGAATTCCCACAATTCTTACAGCCGTGTGGCACGTGAATGGGGTGAAGAGCCACAGATTCGCCAGGCCCAGCACTATGCCCGCAAGGATTATGGCGGCTCTCTTACGGTTGATCAGTTCTACAAATCTCCTCGGGGGCATATAGGAGGTGCCTTGTGGCATTCGTTTGACCACCAGCGTGGTTATCATCCTGACCCTTTCTGGGGAGGACTGATGGATATGTTCCGTCAGCCAAAGTATTCCTATTACATGATGATGAGCCAGCGTGATCCGCACCTGCACTTGGAGCAGGCTGATAGTGGGCCGATGGTGTATATAGCTAATGCCATGACTCCTTTTTCCCCCGAGGATATAGTGGTTTATACCAACTGTGATAGTGTACGTGTCATTGTGAACGAAAAAGACACCCTTGTGCAAGTGCCGTTGCTGGAGGAGAAGGGGATTCGTCATCCTCCCGTTGTTTTTAAGGGTGCTTATAGCTTTGTGGATGTCCGGGCACTTCATCGGGCCGGGAAACCGGAACAATGTAGTATTGTGGCTGAGGGATTCCTGGATGGCAAGATTGTTGCTAGGACCAAGAATATGCCTTCCAAACGTAATGAACAGCTTGTACTGACTGTTGATTCTGGACTACCCCTGCGTGCCAATGGTTCGGATATGGTCACGGTGATTGCTTCCATTACCGATAAGGATGGCTATGTAAAGCGCCTTTCTCAAGAAACCGTTATTTTTGAGGTGGAAGGAGAAGGAGAGTTGGTCGGTGGAAGAGAGGTAGAAGCCAATCCCCGTGTCAGTCGTTGGGGGACTGCACCTGCACTGATCCGTACAACAACGAAAGCAGGTACTATCAAAATAAAAGCACGTCTTTTGCATCCAGGTATACAGTTCCATCCCCAGGCAGTGATTGAAATAGCTACTTTGCCTGCGGAACGTGTAGCCTTGTATAGAGAGCTTCCGGTTCCGCAAAAGACGGAAATCTTTGGAAAAACTGAAGTCGGAGAGATTGACTTCAATGAAATAGAGCGCCTTGCCAGGGAAGAGCAGGAACGTATCAATGAAATGAAGCAGGTGGAACAGCAGCAACGCCACTTTGAAAGTACGGAAAAGAAATAGCATTTACTGGTATTTTTGTTTCTACACTAAAAAAATAAAAACATCTGTCACGCTATCACGCAAAGGAGTATATATGTGATTATAAATTTATTAGGGTGTGATAGGTGTTTTTTCATACCTATCTATCACGCTCTAATGAGAGTATTGGAAATAGAGTGATATCGTTGTTTTATCTATTAGGGATAGTCTTATATTGTTAGTTTTCAGCATGAAGCTTTTAGTTTCCAGCTGGATGTCTTTTCCCTGATTTAGTTGGATGTTGTTTGGGTAGTATTACATTGTATTGATAAATAAAAGGGAGGAACCTCACGGCCCCTCCCTTTCGTACATATCAAATTGATTAAGGTCTATTTGATTTCTTGATAAATAAGGTTAGAAGTTTTGTGTTATTACGTTTTTATCAGTATTAGTAGCCTGCATTATTAGTCCACTGTGTCAGACGGATTTGCTGATAAGGTATGGGGAAGTAATAATGGTTGTTGCTTTGGAAAAGCGAACCATTCCAAGTCTCGGCTCTAACTTCACTTACCTTTTCCAGACGAACAAGTTCGAACCAACGTTTCATTTCTGCAAAGAATTCCCAACCGCGTTCGTTGAATACAGCTGTTGTGAAAGCTGTAGGATCAGTAGTTGTGGTCAGCTGGTCTTGTGCATAACCGGCACGTTTCTGTACTTTCTGAATGGCATCCAAAGCTTGTGCGTTTACACTGTTTGTGGCACGGGTGGAAGCTTCTGCGTACATCAGCAGGACATCGGCGTAACGGTAGATACAAGTGATACCATTAGCTTGGGCACTCTTACCGGGTGCGCCGTTGTCATAGTCATAATACTTGGAAATGGCGGGAAGCTTATCGGCACTTTCTTTATAAGTGACATGACCGTTTTTAGTTTCCCATTCTGTCATATAATTCCACTCTTTACGTGCATCATCCGGATAATTTAGAAAGAAGCTTTCGTTTGCATAGTAGTCAGACCAACCGGCATTGGGGGCAAAATCGCTGGGGTAGTAAGACTTTCCATAGTTACTTGCCGTCTTCATCTTCGCATTATGGTGGATGGCAAACATTACTTCATTGGGTTGTGCTTTATTGGCTTCTTTCCACAATTCTGCATATTCTTCGGTCAGGTACAAACCAGAGTTGTCTATGATGTCTTTAGCTGCAGCCGCTGCCAGTGAGTAATACTCTTGTCCTCTTTTCAAAGGCCAACCGGCCATTGTCATGTAAGCGTCTGCCAGACAAGCTTCGGCTGCCCATTTGGAAGGAGTAGAGCTGAAGCCGCTGCGACTTTTTGCCGGTAATATTTCTACTGCTTTTTTCAAGCTAGGAATAATCGCTTGATCATAGATTTCTGCAACAGCAGTTCTCGGCATGTACGTTGAAGCGTCTGTTTCTGCTAGAATTAGGGGTACATCACCATACATGCGTACCAAATAAAAATTAAGAAAGTCCACGGAGGAAGTAAGCTTCTCCTAATACTTCTTCGCCTTCTGCGGAATCTCCACGTTTCCGACCTGGCGCATACGCTTCTTGCCTTCCTTCTGCTTCTCGAGAAGCTTCTTCTTACGGGAGATATCGCCGCCGTAGCACTTCGCGAGGACATCCTTTCTCATGGCTCTCACCGTCTCACGGGCAATGATCTTACCACCCACAGCAGCCTGGATCGGAATCTCGAATAAATGCTTCGGGATCTCATCCTTCAGCTTTCGCACATCTTTCTGCCGCGCTCGTAAGCGGATCCCTCAAACACGATGAAGGAAAGGGCATCCACAGTTTCCTTATTGATCAGGATATCGAGTTTTACAAGCTGTGACTGCTCGTATCCCTTCAACTCGTAGTCGAAGGACGCGTAACCGCGGGATCTTGATTTCAGCGCGTCAAAGAAGTCGTAGATGATCTCGTTTAACGGAAGCTCATACTTTAAGAGTGCACGCGTCTCTTCCATATATTCCATGCCGAGGTAAACGCCGCGGCGTTCCTGGCATAACTGCATAATCGCGCCCACAAATTCTGTAGTCACCATGATCTCTGCGGAGACGATCGGCTCCTCCATATATTCGATTTCGGACGGATCCGGCATGTTGGACGGGTTCGTGAGTCGATCACCTCGCCGTTCGTCTTG
>ENA-OQCU01000154-OQCU01000154.1-human-gut-metagenome-genome-assembly--contig:-NODE-154-length-36864-cov-5.550426_pt1 | contig 36864 bp, 38 predicted proteins | sample MGYA00242504_ERZ504590 | MGnify/ENA primary metagenome ERZ504590 (study PRJEB26092, sample SAMD00036318) | human gut metagenome | host: Homo sapiens | study: EMG produced TPA metagenomics assembly of... | reverse complement strand
ACCCCCGTATTCTCCTTATGCACGACCACCACGCGCGCATCCGCCCGCGCATATCCGTCGCAGATCTCCCCGGACCGATCCCTTACATTCCATCATCCATGAGGATCAGCTCGAAATCCCGAAAACTCCTGATTCAGAATACTGTCCACACAGCGCGCGAGACTCTTCTCCGCGTTATACACCGGCACGATGATACTGAACCTTCGGCTCCATAGGCACCTCCATACTAAAAAACTACTTCTAGTTGTACCATAAAACCCTCCCGTTGACACTCGTATATTTCTGCTCACTTTTCCCGGGCCAATGTCTCGGCCCTCCGCCTGCTCACTCCGCGCCCACGCGTCCGCACCTCCACCTTCTCACGTCGCGTCCAACCCATTCGCACTCGTTGATGGCACACGTAAAAACATCTGCCCTATTGGACAGATGTTTTTACATATCTAAAAGCATTTCATAAATATGCTGTTCTTTCTCACTCTGCAAGAAAGTACCGCGCGCCAACGCATTTTGCAGGCGGCTAAGCTGTGCGTCTGCATAGCCACCGAAGGACTGGACGGCTCATTTCCATTTTCATCACCTTTCTTTCTCAGATTGAGATCGAAAAATCTGCTTTCACAAGAAAGAAAAAAAGCGCGATCTGCACCAGCAGCATCAGTGGAACGCCGATGGTAAACTTCATTTTTTCTTGTCTTGTGATGGAACAGGTGCATCGCCAGCAGTGCTCCTGCCGAACCGCCGACTGCGGCCAGGGTAAGAAGCGTCGAGACACGGATTCTCCATTTTCCATGCACAGCGTTTCGTTTATCGATGCCATAGACTGCTATGGTGATCATATTAATACAGATCAGATACAGGTACAATCCTGCCTGTAGTTGAATGGGAAGGTTCATTCTCTCTTCACCAGCCTTTCCTTTTTATCTTTCTTTGAAAAGAAGGCAGCGTTTTTCTCCGCTGCCTTCTTTTCAGATTTTTTTCAGAATCATTTCTTCTCCAGAAAGATTTTTCTGGTAATAAAGTTGTACACCATGACAACCGCAGTTGCAAAGACTTTTGCAATGGTGTAAATCAGGTTGTAGCCGATGTGCTGCTGCAGTGCAGTGCTCCCCCGGTAGATGGGTCCTACTACAATCCAGATCAGGAAGCTGTTCAGCAGCATTCCGATCAGGGAAAGGACGACGAAGGTAATGAATTCGACTTTTTGTTCAGGTCTTCTTTTCGCTCAAAGACAAATTTGAAACTTAAAATGTAATTAGCGATGACGGACACAGTAAATCCGACAACAGAACCGACAAGCGATGCCATTTCAAAATATGAACTGGAGGTCAGCGCCATAACAAGGTTCAGAACGATCAGTCCGGTCACGTAATCAATACCAAAGCTGATGAAGCCGACGATACCGAATTTCACAATCTGTGCAAATAATTTTTTCATTTTTTCCTCTGTTTCTTCTTATATAATTTTTAAGCAACATCCTGTAAAGAATACCATACAATGCCATTTTTTTCAAGTTTCTGCAAATTTTATCACAGCAAAAACGCCAGATTTCACGTTTTAAAATGAAATCTGACGTCTTTCGTTTTTTCTAAAATTCCTGTTTCTCCATAAATCCTACACTGATCCGGTACGAAATCAGCAAAACCACGATGCCTGCAGTAAAAATTCCTGCCTGGCCCGGAATTGTGCCCGTAATGGTGCCAATCAGCTCCGTGATTTGATCCAGTGTCGCTTCTCCTGCGACTTTCTGCACAAACAGAATCACACCGGCAAACAGAAAACAGATTCCTGCCATCATGACCCGTGCGCTTTCTGCTCCGCATTTGATCTGCACCGGAATCATGATGGAAATGGTGATGAAAAATACCGCCAGAAAGACCGGTATCATTCCCGCATTTTCCGAGAGAACACCAGATACATTCGAAACGCCGTGCACCAGCAGGGATACCAGGTATAACGCCCAGGCGAGGACAAACGATACTACGGTTCCGGCCACGCAGAACAGGTATTTTTCGCGGATATACAGTTTCCGGTCAATCGGGAGTGTGAACAGGAACGGCAGTCCGTTATCCGCTTCATCGCAGGAAAGCGTTCCGATCAGCAGAACGATCATCAGAAACGGAAAATAGCCCAGAATAAAGGTGTCCGTCTGGCTAAGTCCGAGGAATACACAGATCATAAGGAAAAGGATCATCGTGTTGCGATGGCCTTTTAACAGCAGACAGATATCTTTCTCTAATAATCCACTCATCTTTTTTCTCCTCCTGTCATCATCAAAATTACATCATCAATTCCGGCCCGCTCTACTACAAGGTCGGGAACGTTTTCTTCGTAATATTTTCTGTCGTTGGTAAGGCATGCATAGCCATACGGTTCTTTCTGGGTATCGAGCAGATATTCTTTGTCGAGCGCCGCATACTGCGCCTCGTCTGCCTTGATGAGACCGTATTGCTCGAGAATCACATCCGTCTCCTCGTGCAGGAGCTGTTTTCCCCCGTGAATCAGATAAATGTCATCGCAGAGATGCTCGAGATCGGAGGCGATGTGGGACGTAATGAGGATCGTCCGGCTCTCATCTTCGGCCGCGTATTCGCGCAGCAGGTCGAGAATCTCATTTCTCGCTTCCACATCGAGTCCTGCGGTCGGCTCGTCGAGGATCAGAAGCTGTGCCTTGTGTGACAGGGCGGTAAGTACACGCAGCTTCGCCTTCATTCCATTGGAAAATTCCTTGAACTGTTTTCCTTCCGGAAGATGCAGCTTCTGGCACTCTCTGGTGAACCAGCTTTCCTCAAACTTTGGATACATTTTCGCCAGAATTTTCTCCACTTCCACGATGGTAAACTGTCCGTTAAATCCAGATTCTGCCAGCGAAACGCCGATATTCTGCCGGTCCTCTGCCATAATTTCTGTGATCGGTTTTCCAAAGAGTTCGATTATTCCGCCATCTGCTTTTGCAAGGCCGAGCATCAGCCGGATCGCCGTGCTTTTTCCGGCTCCGTTTTTTCCAATCAGTCCGGTGATTCTTCCCTCCGGAATCTCCATAGAAAGCTCAAAATCAAATCCCGGATACACCTTTCTGACATTCTGCATTTTTATCATGTCTGTCTCTTCCTTTCTGCCGCTGCTCCGGCATTCCTTATTTTTCCTCCAGAAGAAGGGTTACTGTCTCCAGAATATCCTCCCGGCTCATTCCCATCGCAAGGGCACGGTCGATGGCTTTTTCAAAATCCGCCTCTGCTTCTCTCTGCCTTGCCTCCAGCGCGAGCTGTTTGTCGGAAGCCGTTACATACGTTCCCTTTCCGTGAATCGTTGTAACAAATCCTTCCTCTTCCAGCTTGTCATACGCCTTTTTGACGGTCAGCGCACTGATCCGCAGTTCCCCGGCCAGAGAACGGACGGATGGGAGCGCCTCTCCTTCTTTTAATGCTGTATTGATAATTTCTGATTTGATCTGCTCCATGAGCTGCTCGTAGATCGGCACCATGGAGGAATGATTCAAAATAATATGCATATCGTTTCTCTTCTCCTTTACAATAAACAGTATATAACAGTCAGCTACTGTTGTCAACTGTTATATACTGTTTATTTCAGAGGATTTTCTTTGTTTTCTTCTGCATTTTCCCCTCTTTTCTTTGCTTTCTATGGTTTTTCCTCTGCTGTACATGAAAAAAGCAATCAAAAAATAGCAAAAAGTTCTTGACCAAATAAAAAACACCCGTTATAATGCGTGATATAAAATATGAAAGAGCAGACAAAGGAGTCTGAACAGAAATGTTTTCTCCCTGGTCTGCTCTTTTTCTATGCAAAAAAGGAGGAACACCATGAGATTAAATCCCAAGGAACAGGAAAAACTGATGCTTCATATGGCCGGTAATCTCGCCAAAGAGCGGAGAGCACGCGGCCTGAAACTGAATTACCCGGAAGCACTCGCCTACATCAGTTCCGAGCTTCTGGAACTAGCAAGGGACGGAAAGACCGTTGTGGAGCTGATGCAGCTCGGCACAAAGATTCTAACCCGCGACGATGTCATGGACGGCGTTGCCGATATGATCGGCGAGGTTCAGGTCGAGGCGACGTTCCCAGATGGAACCAAACTGGTAACTGTACATAATCCTATTCAGTAAGGAGGAGACATCATATGAAAATCGGTGAAATCATGGCTTCCGATCGCGAGATCACATTAAACGAAGGCAAAAAGACAGTCACTGTCATGGTAGCAAATAAGGGCGACCGTCCCGTTCAGGTCGGCTCCCATTTTCATTTCTTTGAGGTCAACCGGTGCCTCTCTTTTGACCGGGAAACGGCGTACGGTTATCACCTCGATATTCCTTCCGGAACTTCGGTCCGTTTTGAGCCGGGCGAGGAAAAAGAGGTGCAGCTCGTCGAGATGGGCGGCAGAAAACGTGTCTTCGGTCTGAATGACCTGACCCGCGCACAGGCTACCGCTGACACGAAAGCCGCATCACTGGAAAACGCGAAGTTAAAAGGATTTCTGTAAGGAGGGACAGCAAAAATGAGTGTAAAAATTTCCGGAAGTAAATATGCCGCTATGTACGGTCCGACCGTCGGCGATAAGGTCCACCTTGCCGACACCAGCCTTGTGATTGAAGTCGAAAAAGACTACACCACATACGGCGATGAAGTAAAATTCGGCGGCGGCAAATCCATCCGCGACGGTATGGGACAGTCCGTTAAGACCTGCAGCAGAGACGGAGACCTTGATCTTGTCATCACAAACGCTCTGATCGTGGATGCTACAGGCATTGTAAAAGCAGACATCGGAATCAAAGACGGAAAAATCGCCGGCATCGGAAAAGCCGGAAACCCGGATGTCATGGACGGCGTGACTCCTGGCATGACGGTCGGCGCATCGACCGAGGCTCTGGCCGGCGAGGGTATGATCGTTACGGCAGGCGGCATCGATACTCACATCCACTTTATCAGCCCGCAACAGATTGACTGCTCCCTCTACAGCGGCGTGACCACGATGATCGGCGGCGGCACCGGCCCGGCGGACGGCACGAACGCAACGACGTGTACCCCGGGACCGTGGAATCTGCGCATGATGCTGAAAGCCGCAGAGGAATATCCGATGAACCTTGGTTTTCTCGGCAAGGGCAACTGCTCCGACGAGGCTCCGTTGATTGAGCAGGTCAAAGCCGGTGCGATGGGCCTGAAAATCCACGAGGACTGGGGCGCAACGCCGGCGGTCATTAACCACTGCCTCAACGTTGCCGATGAGTTCGATGTCCAGGTTGCCATCCACACCGATACTTTGAACGAAGGCGGATGCGTCGAAGATACGCTTGCGGCCATCGGCGGAAGAACCATCCATACGTACCACACCGAGGGAGCCGGCGGCGGCCACGCACCGGACATCATCCGCGCTGCTGCTGCACCGAACGTTCTGCCTTCCTCCACGAATCCGACAATGCCTTACACTGTCAACACACTTGATGAGCATCTTGACATGCTGATGGTATGCCACCACCTCGACAAGCACATCCCGGAGGACGTTGCGTTCGCGGATTCCCGTATCCGCCCGGAGACGATCGCCGCAGAGGATGTTCTGCACGATATGGGTATTTTCAGTATGATGAGTTCCGACTCCCAGGCGATGGGCCGTGTCGGTGAGGTCATCACCCGTACGTGGCAGACCGCAAGCAAAATGAAGGATGAGCGCGGCGCTCTGCCGGAGGATGCCGGTCATGAAAACGATAACTTCCGCGTGAAACGTTATATCGCAAAATATACGATCAACCCGGCCATCACCCACGGTATCTCCGAGTATGTCGGCTCGGTCGAAAAGGGAAAATTTGCTGATCTCGTGCTCTGGAATCCTGCTTTCTTCGGCTCCAAACCGGATATGATCATCAAAGGCGGTATGATCGTCGCTTCGAAAATGGGAGACGCCAACGCTTCGATCCCGACGACACAGCCGGTCTGCTATCAGCCGATGTTTGCCGCTCACGGAAAAGCAAAACAGGAGGCATGCCTAACCTTCGTTTCCCAGGCTGCTTTCGATGCCGGTATCAAAGACGCATACGGACTGGAAAAAACGGTTGTCCCGGTACACGGCTGCCGCAGTATCAGCAAAAAGGATATGGTATGGAACGACCGCACGCCGGTGCTTACCGTAGATCCGGAGACATATAAGGTCACTGTTGACGGCGAGGAGATCACTTCCAAGCCAGCAGAAAAACTGCCGCTGACCCAGCTTTACAGCCTGTTCTAAACGGCTCTGCATTCTGTAAAACCATACGAGGAGAATTTTATTATGCTTGGAGTGTGTCTTTTATTTGTAGGAATTGTACTGATCAACAACGGCATGTGCACCCTGTACCATGTGGATGGACGCTCGGCCGCTGTAATGAATATCTTTACCGGCGGACTTTCCCTTTTCATCAACTTCGTGAATCTCGTGCAGGGAAATTATTACGCTGCCGGAACGGGACTGCTGTTCTGCTTCACTTACCTCTTTGTGGCCGTCAATAAATTTTTAAACGCCAGCCCGATCCCTTTTGCGTGGTTTTCGACCTTTGTTGCCGTCAACGCTGTCATCTTCGGAACGATCGAAGGCTTCATTGGAAGCGCGGCGCTTGGCATCACGCCGGATCTCCGCTGGGCGGGCATCTGGTATCTGTGGGCCATTCTCTGGGGTACTTCTTTTGTGGAGGATATCTGCGGAAAGAAGCTCGGAAAATTTGTGCCGTGCCTTCAGGTATTTGAGGGCGTTGTCACCGCGTGGATCCCGGGCGTCATGATGCTGCTTCAGATCTGGTAATTCGGTAAGGAGGAACTTTTTTCAATGGTTTGCGAACAGATTTTAGGAAAACTTTCGGAATTTGACACTTCCGGAAAAACGATCGAATACGTCGATATCGAATGGCATGAAGCCTTCAAAAAGATTCATAAAAAGACGACCGACCACGGAACGGAGCTCGGCATCCGCATGGACGATTCCATTCTCACAAGGGGTCTGTATCAGGGTGATGTGCTCTATGCAGACGATGAAAAAATCATCGCCGTCAATACGCCTCCGTGCGAGGTGATCCGCGTTTCCCTTACTCCGGGTCACGAAAAGCAGGCGGCAAAGGTCTGCTACGAGATCGGCAACCGCCATGCACCGCTGTTCTGGGGCGAAAACGATACTTTTATCACGATTTACAATGAGCCGATGCTTCTGATGCTTCAGAAACTCCACGGCGTTACGGCCGAAAAAGAACTGAAAAAGCTCGACTTCGACCAGCGGATTTCCGCATCGATCCACAATCATCATCACTGATGCGGTCTGTCCGCACGCAGAAAAGAATGGGCCGGCCCCTTTTCGCGGGCAGGCTCATTCGATATCTTATGATTTTTCAGGAGACTTTTTATGTCCGAACTTAATTTTTATCTTCTTCAGATCAACGACGCCCTGTTTCCGATCGGCGCGTACTCGCACTCGCAAGGACTCGAAACGTATATTCAGCGTGGAATTGTGCACGATGAGGCGACGGCAAAGGAATATATCCACCACAAAATCCGATGGAATCTTGCCTTCACGGAGCTTCTCGCCGCAAGACTCTCCTATCTTGCTGCCGCATACGGGGATCTGGAACAGCTTCTTTCGATTGAAGAAATTCTGGAAGCGTCGCGGATTCCGATGGAACAAAGGGAGGCCGCACGGAAAATGGGGTCCCGTTTTGCAAAGACGATCGAAAAGCTGGAGCTGCCCGTGACAAAAGAGGAAAACGGGATCTTCCGTCGTTATCTTACTGCCAGGAAAGGGCAGGCGATAAACCACTGCTGTATCTACGGTGTTTTCTGCGCTGCCATGAACATTCCGCTTGCCGATGCGCTGTCGCATTATCTCTATGCGCAGACTTCCGCGATTGTGACAAACTGCGTCAAAACGATCCCGTTAAGCCAGAGCGCCGGACAGCAGCTTCTCGGCGGATGCTATGCGGAATTTGCCGAGATTTTAAAAGATCTGGAACACCGGAGTGCGGAGGATCTCTGTCTTTCTGCGCCGGGCTTTGATATCCGCGGGATCCAGCATGAAACACTGTATTCCCGTCTTTATATGTCGTAATGTGTTTGTTTCGCGCAATCATTATTTTCAGGAAAAGAGGTATGTGTTATGTCTTACGTAAAAATTGGAGTAGCAGGACCGGTCGGCTCCGGAAAAACGGCACTGATTGAGGCGCTGTCCCGAAAAATGGCAAACGATTACAGTATTGGCGTTATCACCAACGATATTTATACAAAGGAGGACGCACAGTTTCTCGCGAAGAACAGCGTCCTTCCGGTGGAACGCATCATCGGCGTGGAGACCGGCGGCTGCCCGCACACCGCGATCCGCGAGGATGCTTCGATGAACCTCGAGGCCGTCGACGAGATGATGGAGCGGTTCCCGGACATCGAGCTTCTCTTTATCGAGAGCGGCGGTGACAACCTCTCCGCTACGTTCAGTCCGGAGCTTGTGGACGCCACGATCTTTGTTATCGATGTCGCTGAGGGCGATAAGATTCCGCGGAAAGGCGGCCCTGGCATTACACGGTCCGATCTTCTCGTCATCAACAAGATTGATCTGGCTCCGTATGTCGGTGCAAGCCTGGAAGTCATGGAACACGATTCGAAAAAAATGCGTGGCGAGCGTCCGTTTCTGTTCACCAACATCCGCGGCGACGTCCATGTGGATGATGTTGTTTCCTGGATCAAAGAAAATGTGCTCTTAGAAGGAATGTGATGCTTATGGAAAACAAATTCGGAAAGATTTCCCGCATCACGGCCTGCGCGGCGTTAAAAAACGGAAAGACGATTCTCGAAGACCTCTCCTTTACGGCGCCGTACAAGATTATGGCTCCGTTTGCAAAAGAGAACGGCGGAATCCAGATCATGCCTCTCTGTGCCTCCGCGGGTATTATGGAAGGGGATTCACAGGAATTTTCTTACCATGTAAAAGAGGGGGCGGATCTCGAGGTCCTGTCGCAGTCGTTTGAGAAGATCCACAAAATGGACGAGGGATCGGCATCCCGCACAATTTCCGTTCAGGTTGATCCGCACGCGGTACTTTACTACTATCCGCAGCCCGTCATTCCGTTTGCACAGTCTTCTTTTACGAGTACAATGACGATTCATCTGGCAGACGAGACATCCCGCCTGTTTCTGCTGGAAATCATCTCCTGCGGACGGAATGCGCACGAAGAGCGGTTCCAGTACCGCCGCTTTGCCTCAAAGGTACAGATTTTCCGCGGTCAAAAGCTGATCTACCGCGACAACACCTGCTATCTGCCCGATCAGATGCCGATGGAAGGGATTGGTATGTACGAGGGATACACGCATATGGCGAACCTTTTTCTCTCACGGACAGAATACGCGGATACGCTTCTCAATGAAATCCGGGAAATTCTTGACGGCGATCCGGAAATCGACGGCGGCGCAACGACGCTCTCCGGCGGCGATCTTGCTGTTCGAATTTTCGGACACCGTGCGCAGAAGCTGCAGCAGACGGCGGAAAAAATCAAAACTGTGTATGAAAAACTTCTATAAAAACAGACTGGAAAATTTCTGATTTCAATCAATCAAAAATTACCGGAAAAATGTCAAAATAAGGTGTGACAACCTCTTTGGAATGTGATAAAATAGCTTTCGTTTGAAACGAAGATAAAACTAATTTTACCATCATTCTGAGGAGGTTTTTTCATGGAAAGAGACATGACAAAGGGAAGTCCGCTTCCGGTCATTCTGCAGTTTACACTGCCGCTGATTATCGGAAACATTTTCCAGCAGCTCTACAACATGGCAGACACGATTATCGTTGGCCGATATGTCGGAGCGGATGCACTGGCTGCAGTTGGTTCTACGGGAACGATTATGTTCCTGGTGCTTGGATTTGCGCAGGGCATCACAGCAGGCTTTACGGTTCTGACATCGCAACGGTTCGGTGCAAAGGATACGAGCGGAGTAAAGCGAAGTGTGGCAAACGGCATTCTACTGGCTCTCCTTTTCACGGTTGTCCTGACATTCTTCAGCATGATCTCCATGCGGCCGTTGCTGCATCTCATGAACACACCGGAAAATATTTTTCAGGACGCTTATACCTATATTATGATTATCTGCGGTGGTCCTGATCGCTACGACTTTTTTTACAATCTGCTTTCCTCCTATCTGCGTGCAGTAGGAAACAGCCAGACTCCGCTGATGTTCCTGATTTTTCGGCTGTATTAAATGTTCTTCTGGATCTGCTTCTCATCATTCATTTTAAAATGGGCGTTGCGGGAGCCGGATATGCAACCGTTTTCTCCCAGGGAATTTCTGCTGTGCTCTGTCTTTTTTATATTTATCGCTCCATGCCGGATATGTGGCCGGAAAAACACCACTGGAAGCTTCATGCGGCAGATTCCCGCCATCAGCTCTCGATGGGCATTCCGATGGCACTCCAGTTTGCCATCACCGCATCCGGTACAATGATTATGCAGGCTGCCATTAACCTGTTCGGCTCGGAGGCGGTTGCCGCTTTTACGGCGGCCTGTAAGCTGCAGAATCTGGTCACACAGGGCTTTTCCGCAATGGGACAGACGATGGCAACCTACAGCGGGCAAAATTTCGGAAAGGGCGATATTCCACGGATTAAAAAGGGAGTTCGCGCTGCACTTCTGACTTCCGTCACGTATTCGATCGCAGCCGCTGTTCTCGTCTTCCTTCTTCTGAAGCCATGTCTTTCCCTCTTCTTCTCGGGTGATGTCGATATGGCCGCCATGATGCCATGGGCAAAGACTTATTCCTATATGTGTGCTCTTTTTTATGTACCGCTCTGCACCATCTTTATTTTCCGAAATGCAATGCAGGGTTGCGGCTACGGCTTTCTGCCTATGATGGGCGGTGTTTCTGAACTCTTTGCGCGCCTTATTGTAGCTGTGATTGCCATAAAAGTCATCAGCTATCCGCTCGCCTGCTTCTGTGACCCGGCAGCCTGGGTGACGGCAGCTGTCTTTACCGGTGTTTCGTATCTGTTTGTCATGAAGGATATCGACAAAAAGTATGATTCAAAGACACCGACGGCTCCGATCAGCTGACATTTTTCATACCAAACGCAAAACTGCGCGGAATGCACGATTCTGAAATGCATTCCACGCAGTTTTTTGTATTTACAGGATTACAGATTCAGTTTTGCTTTCTGCAGACTTACACAGGAACGATGATATGTGAGTGTCATCGTCAGATAAATGACGCCCACGACAATGACTGCGAGAATACCGGTATGGAACACCAGATGCAGGATCATCGTCGCACACAGCAGGATCTGAATCATCTTGCCCAGCGCCATATAGGCCTTATAGGCACTCTGATATACCATCTCTTTTTCTGCCTCATCGCAACTTTGCCATCCAGTCTTTTCTGGAAGTTTTTTCGAGTTCATATCGCCTCTCTTCTCCGGGTGAGCTTGCCTGAACCATTTTTACATAACGCATCTGATAATAGCCATAGAGAAAGTAAGTTGATACAAAATCAGAGCACAGGCTGCCATGGAATCCGGCAGAGCTCATTTTCCCGATGCTTCTTCCAGCCAGGAACGGAAAAGGTAAATGTCAGCACGATGATATCGCAGACCTGCGAAATCACATTGCAGTTCATCAGCATCGCGCCGTATTTCTCTTCTTCATAGCTTAAGACTTCGTACTGTTCATCCTCTGCTTCTTCGAGATGCTTCATCGTATCCTTTAATTTCCGGCTGTAAAATTCCATCAGGACAATGCTTACAACGAAAATTACCGCAATGATCGGCAGTGCCAGCGGACGGACCAGATCGCTCAGATCACTCATGCCATTTTTCACTCCGAACGTCATAAAAATTCCGACAAAAAAACCGCAGACTCCGCCGATTCCCAGATAAATCAGCATCCGTTTCATCAACTTTCCGTAGGAATTTGGTTTGTTCCCCTGTTTTTCTTTCATGGTTCATCCTCCTCATATTGAAAAATATCTTCTACTTTTACTTCACAGATTTTTGCAAGTTTTAATGCCAGTGTCACCGACGGTGAATAGTCTCCCCGCTCGATCAGGCTGATGGTCTGTCTCGATACTCCCGCCATTTTTCCAAGGTCGGTTTGGTTGATGCCAAGCTTCGAACGGTACTCTTTTAACTGATTGTACAGCGGCATCGCAGTATCCCCCTTCACTTTGTTTTTAGATGAGCTCTCTATTTGACAACTTTTCTTGTCATCTACTACTCTACTATTGACAACTTTATTTGTCAATAGTTTTGACAAGTTTTTTTGTCATTTCAAACTCCCGGTTGATTTGTGGGCTGAAATGTACTAAACTAGAGGTATCTATTTTCGTAACTATTCAAGCCGCAGAAAGGACAGAATCTATGGAACAGAAAGACAGCCGGTTTGCCGTATTGATCGATGCGGACAATGTTTCCCCGAAATACATCAAATATATCCTGGACGAGGTTTCGGACCAGGGCGTCGCTACTTACAAGAGAATCTACGGGGACTGGACCGATATCTCGAAGAAAAGCTGGAAGGAGCAGCTCTTACGCTACTCGATCAACCCGATCCAGCAGTACAGCAATACGAACGGAAAGAACTCGACCGACTCCGCGATGATCATCGATGCGATGGACATTCTCTATTCCGGAAATGTGGAGGGCTTCTGCCTGGTCTCCTCGGATTCCGACTTTACGAAGCTGGCACAGCGGCTGCGCGAATCTGGAATGTTCGTGCTCGGTATGGGTGAGCAGAAGACTCCATCGTCGTTCCGTGTGGCGTGTGATGCCTTTAAAATTCTTGAGGTGATCTCCCAGAATGAGGATGATATCTCTCCTGCGATTCCCGCTGTTTCGGAAAGTTCGGCGCGCTATGGATATGGCGCTTCGCAGGACGAAGCGATTACGAGCAAGGCCGAGATTGAACGGACGGTTTCCCGTGTGCTGACGGAAAATAATGACCATGGAAAGAATACGACGCTCAGTGAGATCGGCAGTATTTTACAGAAGAAATTTTCGGAGTTTGATGTTCGAAATTACGGCTATTCGAAGCTTTCTACGTTTTTGGAGAGTATGAATGATATCGAGGTGCTGAAGACGGGTCACAATTACCTCGTGAAAGAGCGCCAGAACACCGTATCGCGCCAGCAGATTGAGAAATGCATCACCGACCTGATCTGCTCCAACGGCGGCCATATCGACAACCTGAGCATCATCCACGACGCTCTACGGAGCCGCTTCCCGGGCTTTGATGTGAAGCAGTATGGGTACAGCAGGATTTCGAGCTTCATCAACAGCTTTAAAAAATTCAAAATCACGAATAATACGGTTCAGATAAAATAAAAAAGACCCCGGAAACGCCAGTTTTCACTGATGTTTCCGGGGTCTTTCTATAATAATTCGCAGCTCAGATTTACTGTTTTCCTGTACTTCCAATTCCGCCGCGGTCCTCGCCGTTTAAGTGGTCAACTTCTTCAAAGCCGATGGTCGGCTGGTGTTTCTCGATGCGGAACTGGCAGATGCGGTCATTCACATGAATCACGGTGTCGCGCAGGGCATACGCCGGCATGTAGAACCAGTCGTTCGGTCCGCAGTAGCTCTCATCGATGATACCGCAGTGGTTCGTCTGGATAATACCGAAGTTCTTGAAGGTGCTGCTTCTCGGCACAATATGCGCCTCGTAGCCCTCCGGCAGCTGCATGGCAACGCCGAGGTGGATCAGCTTGAATTCTCCGGCCTTTAACTCTACTTCTTCTGCCGCGCGCAGGTCGATCCAGTCGGACTTTCCGTCGATATAGCGCAGGCGCTCAATTTCATCGTTTAAATACTGAATTTTAATGGTTTCCATAAAGCGTCTCCTTTTCTTTTTGCGTGACTACTTTTCGCCGAACAGTACGACTTCGCCGCGTGCTCTCGTCTTTTTCACATCAATGACTCTCTGATTCGGGCTGCCCTTCCATTCCAAGGTAACGTCCCTCTGGGCAAGAATAAAGCGGCCGTCCACAACCACGTCCGTGTAATCCATCAGTTCCAGATCACAGACGGATTCCCACTCATATCCGGTGTAAACCCAGATATCTTTTTTCGGATATCTTTCCTTGATCTCTTTTGCCAGAGCCGTCACATCCGCCCGGTTTGCCTCATGCAGCGGATCTCCGCCGGAAAAGGTGATGCCGGAAATGTAGTCCTTGTCCAGCTGTTCAAAAATTTCTGCCTTTGCCGCGTCATCAAACGGGATGCCGCCATTTGGATCCCAGGTAATCGGATTCTGACATCCCTTGCAGTGATGACCGCATCCGGCGACCCAGAGCACGACGCGCAGGCCGTCTCCGTTCAGCATATCGTCTTTCGTTATATTATGGTATCTCATAGCTTTCACTCCTATTGGACATAAGAAAACACAGAAAAACGAACCGTTTTGCAGATCCCTTTTTCTGTGTTCCCCGCTCTTTATCGTCTGGCAGATCTATTTATTTCGCGTCTGCCGGAACATCCTTGATACTGAAGCTTACACGACCCATCTTATCTTTGCCCATGCAGACTACTTTTACAACATCGCCAAGGCTGACAACGTCTTCTACTTTCTCAACACGCTGTTTGGCGAGCTTGGAGATGTGTACCAGACCTTCTTTTCCAGGTGCGAACTCAAGGAAAGCACCGAAGTCTTTGATGCTGACAACTTTTCCGGTCAGGATCTGTCCCTCGGTAAAGTCGCTTGCGATGATCTCGATATATTTCTTTGCCTGATCCATCATAGCCTGCTCGGTTCCGCAGATGGAAACTGCACCGTCATCTGTGATGTCGATCTTTACGCCGGTCTCATCGATGATGGCGTTGATGGTCTTTCCTCTCTGGCCGACAACTTCACCGATCTTCTGCGGGTCGATCATCATCTGGATGATCTTCGGAGCGAACTCGCCGACCGTCTTACGCGGCTCTGCGATCGCTTTCTCCATAACCTCGGTCAGGATGTACTCTCTTGCCTGTTTCGTTCTGGCAATCGCCTCTTCTACGATCTGACGGGTCAGTCCATGGATCTTGATATCCATCTGGATTGCAGTGATTCCGTCGTGGGTACCAGCTACCTTAAAGTCCATGTCGCCGAAGAAGTCTTCGAGACCCTGGATATCGGTCAGTACGAGGTAATCATCATCGGTCTCGCCTGTTACCAGACCGCAGGAGATACCTGCAACCGGTTTTTTGATCGGTACACCGGCAGCCATCAGAGACATGGTGGATGCACAGATACTTGCCTGGGAAGTAGAACCGTTGGACTCGAAGGTCTCGGATACGGTACGGATTGCGTACGGGAACTCTTCCTCGGTCGGAAGTACCGGAACCAGGGCACGTTCTGCCAGAGCACCATGGCCGATCTCACGGCGTCCCGGTCCGCGGGACGGTTTTGTCTCACCTACAGAGTAGGACGGGAAGTTGTACTGATGCATGTAACGTTTGGAGGTCTCGAACTCATCCAGTCCGTCCAGTTTCTGTGCTTCGGAAAGCGGAGCCAGTGTTGTTACGTTGCAGATCTGAGTCTGTCCACGGGTGAACATAGCGGAACCATGAACACGCGGGATAATGTCAACCTCTGCTGCCAGAGGACGGATTTCTGTGATCGCACGGCCGTCCGGACGTTTGTGGTCTTTTAAGATCATCTTACGAACAGTCTTTTTCTGATACTGGTAAACAGCCTCGCCTAATACTGCCAGCCACTCTTCGTTGTCGGCAAATGCCTCCTCGAGTTTCTCGGTGATGACACGGATGTTTTCTTCTCTTGTCTGTTTGTCATCGCTGAAAACAGCCTCTTCCATCTCGGCCGGAGGAACGATCTCTTTGATCGCTGCAAACAGCTCTTCCGGAATAGCGCAACTCTCATAAGCGTGTTTCGGTTTTCCAACCTCTGCTACGATGCTGTCGATGAATTTGATGATTTCCTGGTTTACTTCGTGTGCTTTGTAGATGGCGTCGATCATTTTTGCTTCCGGAATCTCTTTTGCTCCGGCTTCGATCATGATGACTTTCTCTCTGGTGGAAGCTACGGTCAGTTTCAGGTCGGATACTGCTTTCTGTGCGAGAGTCGGGTTTACGATGAACTCGCCGTCGATCATACCGATCTGAGTCATGGCACACGGACCGTCAAACGGGATGTCGGAAATGCAGGTTGCGATTGCGGAACCCAGCATTGCGACTACTTCCGGATCACACTCCGGATCTACGGACATTACCATGTTGTTTAAGGTAACATCGTTGCGGTAATCTTTTGGGAACAGCGGACGCATCGGACGGTCAATGACACGGCTGGTCAGAATTGCGTGCTCGCTTGCTTTTCCTTCTCTTTTGTTGAATCCGCCCGGGATTTTTCCAACGGCGTACATCTTCTCTTCGTACTCAACGCTTAATGGGAAGAAGTCGATGCCATCACGCGGTTTCTCAGATGCGGTTGCTGTAGAAAGAACTACAGTATCGCCATAATGCATAAATGCTGCGCCGTTTGCCTGTTTTGCTACACGGCCTACGTCTACGGTCAGGGTTCTGCCTGCCAGTTCCATAGAAAAACTCTTGTACATAAATAATCTCCTTTTTTCTTCTGAGCAGAATTTCCGAAACAACTGAAAAGCACACCGGAATACGGACAAGATGCAGCTTTCAATGTGTTTTTCAGTGGTCTCGGATAAAATTCCTGCGCCCAGAATGGCTCCATGTCGTTTGCTGTCTTTGATCTTACAAGCAAGAAACGGGCGGAAAATGTATCCCGCCCGTTGTTCCAAGCTGATTATTTTCTGATTCCTAACTTCTCGATTAAAGCACGGTATCTTTCAATATCAGTTTTCTTTAAGTAGTCAAGCAGACCACGTCTCTGACCAACCATTTTCAGAAGACCTCTTCTGGAGTGATGATCTTTGTGGTGAACTTTCAGATGCTCAGTGAGCTCCTCGATTCTTGCGGTAAGAACAGCTACCTGTACTTCCGGTGATCCTGTATCTCCCTCAGTTCTTGCATACTCTTTGATGATTGCCTGTTTTTTTTCTTTCGAAATCATTTTAAATTCCTCCTGTTATTTTGATTGCACCGCTGACTAAGAAGTGGTCGGAGTGTCCTGCCTCTGAATCAGGGTCCGGGGATCTTTTTTGTCCCACATACCCGATTAGTATAGCATACGCTTTTCGAATTGTAAATACTAAAATCAGATGTTTTCGCGATGAATTTTCACGTAGTTACAGTTCTCCGAACTGTAACTTTCGCAGCTCTCATTTTAAGTTTTGCTTCGCAAAAGGAGAGCTGCTCACACCTGAATCACTTTCTTACGCAGCGAAACAGCAAGTGTTTCACTGCTGAGCGAACTTTTTTTCTACATATTCTTTCCCTGCCGCAACATCATGATCGAGCTGGTTTTTCAGCGCGTCGATCGAAACAAATTTCTGCTCCGGGCGCAGGAATTTTAACAGAGAAACCTCCGCCTGTTTTCCATAGAGATCCTCGCTGCAGTCAAAAAGATTCGTCTCCACGCCGGTAAATTTTTCCTGTACCGTCGGCTTAACACCGATGTTTGTGATACCGTAATAAATTTTTCCTTCGATTTTCACCTCGGAAACGTAGACGCCGAACGGCGGAAGCAGCTTTTCTGCCGGCGGGATCTGATTGATGGTCGGCACGCCGATCGTTCTGCCGAGTGCATGACCGTGGACAATCTCGCCGTGAACCGCGTAATCGTAGCCGAGCAGACCGCTCACGGCTTCCATATTGCCCTGTTCCAGCTCTTCCCGTGCCCAGGTGCTGCTGATCTCGCGGCCGTTTTCCTCTGCTTTTTCGATGATCTCGGTTTCAAAACCAAGGGACGGGCCCATTTCTTTCAGCATTTCGGCTGTGCCGCTTCTCTTGTAGCCAAAACCGAAATCCTTTCCCACAACAACTTTTTTCGCGTGCAGCTTATCCACCAGAATCTCTTTGATAAAGGCTTCCGGCGTCATGTGCATCACTTCATCCACAAACGGGCATTCCACAAGGCAGTCCATGCCAAGCTGTTCGAGGCGGGCTCTTCTCTCCTCATTCGTCAGCAGCTGATGCGGCTTGACATGCTGCACTTTCGACTGCGGCGGCACGTCAAACGTAAACACAACCGTTTCCAGTCCTTCCGTTCTGCCGATTGCAAGGACGCGACGGATCAGAAGCATATGCCCCCGGTGGAGGCCGTCAAATTTTCCCAGGGTTACAACGCTGTCCCCTCTGCTGTCAAAATCCAGTGTTTTTGTTAGATATCTCATGTTCTCTCCAGAAATAACTTGACCGGTCTGGTTAAGTTTTGTGATGGTCTGTATTGATAAATACCGACAAACGTTCCGCCATCGAGATAAAGGCGGAACTCCTCGTCTTCTGCGAAGTCCTCGCCGGAAGCAGTTTCCCCGATTTCGCGGATCTGCGCCGGTTTCAGCGGATTTCCGTTTTCCGCAAGCTTTTTCGCATGATCGTCCGCTGTCGCAAAGCTGCGCAGCGCGGCAAACATTTCATCGACCGGCACGAGGATCTCCGAAAGGCGGCCCTCACCGACAATCGCTGCGATCTCGTCAAGCGTGTGCGCTCCGTTTCGGTCAAACTGGCCGACTCTCGTGCGGATCAGCTGCTCCATACATCCGTGGCAGCCCAGTTTTTCGCCGATATCGTGGCACAGGGTGCGGATATACGTTCCCTTCGAACACGTTACCTCCATGCGCACCAGCGGAAGCTTCACTTCCAGAATGCTGATCTCGTAAAAGTGCACCGTGCGGGCCTTCCGCTCGATCTCGATGCCTTCCCGCGCCAGCTCGTAGAGTTTCTTTCCATTAACCTTCAGCGCGGAATACATCGGCGGCACCTGCTGCTGCTCCCCGACAAACGAGGCGATGCAGTCCCGCACCTCTTCTTCCGTCACGGTCACTGGCGCTTCTGCTGTCACGGTTCCGCTCATGTCCTGCGTATCCGTTGCGATTCCAAGGTGAAGCAGCGCTTCATACGTCTTCGTTTCATCGGTCAGCATATCGCAGAGACGCGTTCCCTTTCCAAGGCAGACCGGAAGCACGCCCGTCGCATCCGGGTCTAGGGTTCCGGTGTGGCCGATTTTTTTCTGGTGCAGGATGCCGCGCAGTTTCGCAACCACGTCATGCGACGTAAATCCCGCCTCTTTCCATACGTTCAGAACTCCGTTTATCATGTTGTTTTGTCTCCCTCTTTTTCACAAGAAAACCGGGCGTGGATATATTTTCTGCGCCCGGCTGTTTCCTGTTTATGCTTCTTCCTCTGTCGTCTCTTCTTCCTCTTCTGCAAGAAGCTGTTTTTCGATATACAGAGTCAGATTGTTGATTACATCATACGGAGAACCTGACATCGTGCAGCCAGCCGCACGGATATGGCCGCCGCCGCCGAATACGGCTGCGATTTTGCTCACATCAACCAGCTCGTCGGAGCGGAGGCTTACTTTGAAGACCTGCGGCTCCAGCTCATACAGGAAGATTGCTACGTGAACGCCTTCTGTATTTTTTAACTGGATGACAATGCCGTCCATATCTCCCGGTGTCAGGCCATAGAAGTCCATGACCTTCTTCCGCACGATACCGACAATACACTGCTTGTCGAGAAGCATGATGCTCTCTGTCAACGTGCGTCCCATAATCTGGTTCTGTACGTATGTTTTCTTGAAGAATGCATCCTCGATGATTCTGGTAAACGGAACTCCCTTTTCCATCAGAGCGGCCGCAACCCGCATCGTGTGCGGAGAGGTGCTGCTGTACTGGAATACGCCGGAATCGGTCACAATACCGGTGTACAGCGCCTCGGCGCACGGCTCGGAGATCTTTTCTTCCTCCAGAAGCCCGAACAGCACCTCGCAGGCAGAGCTTGCATCCGGCTCTACGTGATTGATTTCGCAATATTCTGTATTCGTCACATGGTGATCGATGCAGATCGTCTTTCCCGCTTTTGCAAGAAGCGGTGCGGCAACGCCGATGCGCTCCTCGCTGGATACATCCAGAAGGACCACAAGGTCGTACGCTTTCTCTTCACAGCTTGTCTTTACCTCAGAAAAGCCCGGAAGATAGGAAAATTCCGGCCGTGGATCCTCAAGATAGACATCTGCCTGAATCTCCGGCCGATTGTCGCGAAGATACTGGTATAATCCCAGGCAGGAACCGATGCAGTCACCGTCCGGACGAACGTGTCCGGCGATGGCCATGCAGGAGACTCCGTTTAGAATTTCATCAATTTTCTTCATTTTCCTCATCCTTTTTGTCTTCTTTGTGTGTTACTTCATCAATCAGTTTCGACATCGTAACGCCATATTCAATCGACTCATCCAGGACAAAGGTCAGCTCCGGTGTATTGCGGAGGTTAATGGTCTTGGCCAGCATACGGCGGATGAAGCCCTCCGCGCTCTTTAAGCCGCGGATGGTTTCTTTCTTCGCCTCATCATCGCCAAACACACTGATATATACTTTACACGTCTTCAGATCCGGCGCTACCTCTGCCGCTGTGACAGAGGTCATCATTCCGATGCGCGGATCCTTGATCTCGTTCCGGATGATGTTGGAAAGCTCTTTCTGTACTTCCCCGTTGATCCTGGTGTTTTTAATACTGTTTTTTCTCAACTTAATTCCTCATTTCTATCTCGGCACTTCTACCATGATATAGGCCTCGACCTGATCGAACTCCTGAAGATCGTTGAATCCTTCAAATACAAGACCGCACTCATAGCCGGAGCGCACTTCTTTGACATCGTCTTTGAAACGTTTGAGGGATGCCAGATTTCCTTCGAAGATCTGGTTTCCTTCGCGGCTGATTCGAACTTTGCAGCCTCTCTGGAACGTTCCGTCCAGTACATAGCTTCCGGCGATCGTTCCGACACCGGATGCCTTGAAGAGCTGACGTACCTCGGCATGGCCGATAACTTTCTCTTCGTAAACCGGCTCAAGCATACCCTTCATGGCTGCCTCAACATCCTCAATTGCCTGGTAGATGACACGGTACAGACGGATGTCTACGCCGTTCTGCTCTGCCATGGATTTTGCGTTCGCATCCGGGCGTACGTTAAATCCGATAATGATGGCGGAAGATGCGGTTGCCAGCATAACGTCGGACTCGTTGATCGCACCGACACCGCCGTGGATGACGCGTACGGCAACTTCCTCGTTGGAGAGTTTGACAAGACTCTGTTTTACTGCCTCGACAGATCCCTGTACATCGGCTTTGACAACGAGTGCCAGTTCTTTTAAGTTACCCTCCTGAATCTGGTTGAACAGATCATCCAGGGACATCTTCGCTTTTGTCTCCTCAAGCAGGTTCTTCTTGTTCTCTGCCACGAAGGTTGCTGCGAAGTTCTTTGCTTCTTTATCGTTATCGGTCTGAACGAGGATCTCTCCTGCGTTCGGAACATCGGAAAGTCCGAGGATCTCAACCGGAGTAGACGGGCCTGCCTCTTTGACGCGGCGTCCCTTATCATCCATCATCGCACGGACTTTACCGGAGCATGCGCCTGCTGCGATGTAATCGCCGACATGCAGGGTACCTTTCTGTACCAGAATGGTAGCAACCGGTCCTTTTCCTTTATCCAGCTCAGCCTCGATGACAAGACCTCTTGCTTTCCGGTTCGGGTTTGCTTTCAGCTCGAGCACTTCGGAAGTCAGAAGGATCATCTCAAGCAGATCGTCGATACCTTCGTTGTTCTTTGCAGATACCGGAACGAATACGGTGCTTCCGCCCCAGTCCTCCGGAATCAGTTCGTACTCGGAGAGCTCCTGTTTTACACGCTCTACGTTTGCGCCTGGTTTATCGATCTTATTGATCGCAACGATGATCTCAACGCCGGCTGCTTTTGCATGGTTGATTGCCTCAACGGTCTGCGGCATCACACCGTCGTCTGCTGCGACAACGAGAATGGCGATATCCGTTGCATTGGCTCCACGCATACGCATAGCGGTGAATGCCTCATGTCCCGGGGTATCGAGGAACGTAATCTTCTGTTTGTTGATCGAAACGGTGTATGCACCGATGTGCTGGGTAATACCGCCAGCCTCGCGGTCGGTGACATGGGTGTTCCGGATGCAGTCCAGAAGAGATGTTTTACCGTGGTCAACGTGTCCCATAACGCAGACTACCGGCGGACGCGGAACCATGTCTTTTTCATCCTCTTCGTCCTCTTTTAAGAGCTCTTCGATCACATCGACTTTCTCTTCCGGCTCAGCGATAATGTTATAATCAAGCGCGATTTCCTGTGCTTTTTCGAAATCGATCTCATGGTTTACGGTAACCATCGTTCCTTCCATGAACAGTTTCTTTACGATGACTGCCGGCTGCATTTTCATCTTCTCAGCCAGCTCGCGGATGGTCATTTTCTCCGGCAGGGTAATCTCCTTTACCTCGTCCTTCGGTGCTTCCTGTTTCGGTTTGTTGACCGGTTTCTGGAGCGCTTTCGGGAGTCTGGACTGCTGATGATGTCCCTGGTTCGGACGGTTTCCGCCTCTTCCTCTGTCTTCACTGAATTTATTTTCTCTTAAAGAATCTTTGTTTTTGTCTTTTTCTTTTCTTCCTGTATCACGGCCTGGCTTCTTGATGCCAAGGCTCATTGTATCGCCTGCAGAGCTCTTATGCTCGGTTCTGCGGCGGTCTCCTCCCGGACGGCGGTTCTGATTCTGGGAATCATCATCCTTTCCTGCGAACGGTCTTCCGCCATTATTTCCCGGTCTGCCTCCGTTTGGACGTGCGGAACGCTCACCGAATGGTCTTCCGCTTCTCTCACCGTTTCCGCTTCTTCCGCCGTTATTGCGGTCTCCTCCCGGACGGTCTCCGCTGCGGTTCGGGCGGTCTCCATTGTTTCCGCCGAAGCGGCGTTCTCCCTGCGGACGGTCTCCGCTGCGGTTCGGGCGGTCTCCGTTATTGTTGAAGCGGCGCTCTCCCTGCGGACGGTCTCCATTGCGGTTCGGACGGTCTCCGTTATTGTTGAAACGGCGCTCTCCCTGCGGACGGTCTCCATTGCGGTTCGGACGATCTCCATTTCCGCCGTTTCCGTTTCCACGGTTCGGACGGTCCTCGCTTCTTCCGTTTCCATTGCGGTTTCCTTCCGGACGGCCGTTTCCGCGGGACGGACGGTCTTTTTTCTGTCCCTGGTTCTTTGTGAACTCTTTTGCTTCTTTACTTGTTGCGTTCTGCGGACGCACAACGGAAATAATTTTCTTTTTCTTCGGTTTTGCCTGCTCTTCCGGTTTCTTCATTTCCATATTTTCTGTATCTTTCTTTTCCAATGATCTTTTCTCCTCTTTCTGCGGTTTTCGTGTTTCCTGCATCCATCCACCGACCTTTCCGGCCTTACGCCTTACGCTTCTGCCAACAATGCTGCTATTTTTTCTGCAAAATGCGCTTCACATACGGCAAGGGAAGAACGGTATTCTCTTCCGATGGCTCTTCCAAGCTGCTCTTTGTCCCCAAAAAGAATGCATGGCACTTTATAGTATGCACACATATTGCGAAATTTCTTCTGTGTATTGGCCGACGCCGTTTCCGCCAGAATGACAAGGTATGCGCTGCCGCTCTTTACGGCCTGCTCGGTCGCAAATTCGCCGCTCGATACCTTACCCGCCTTCATGGCAAGGCCCAGCATGGATAATCCTTTACTTTGACTGTTCAATCTTCGCAAATGCCTCCTTTAACTGCTCATAAACCTCTGATGGAATTTCTGCCTTCAGAGAACGGGAAAGTCCTTTGTTTTTCATTGCTTTCCCCAGACATTCCAGAGAGCAGACATAAGCACCGCGTCCGTTCATTCTTCCGGTTGTGTCCGGAACAATCGTTCCTTCGGTGGTTTTCACCACGCGGATCATTTCTTTTTGTTTTTCATTTCATTGCAGCCAATGCATTTACGCAGCGGCACTTTACGAACTGTACTCAAATGCTCATCCCGCCTTTGTTTTTATTTTAATTACTCTTCGTCTCCGGCTTTCTCTGCTGTTTCTACATCATTCTCGTCGAAGTCTTCTTCTGCAGAGATGGTTTCCTCCTCTGCTGCGGACTCATCGTAATTGCCCTCTTCCTCGTATTCCTCTTCTTCTACGTAGTCGAAGTCTCCTGCCTCGCGTGCCTGGGTCTCGCTCTTGATGTCGATCTTGAACCCGGTCAGACGTGCGGCAAGTCTTGCGTTCTGTCCCTCTTTACCGATGGCAAGGGAAAGCTGGTAATCCGGAACGATCACTTTTGCGGTCTTCTCATCCGGGTCTGCCATAACGGAGATAACTTTTGCCGGGCTCAGTGCGTTCTCGATCAGGAGTGCCGGGTTCTCATCCCATGTGATGATGTCGATCTTCTCGCCGTTCAGCTCGTTGACAACCGCGTTGACACGGCTTCCGTTCATACCGACGCATGCGCCGACTGCATCGACATTCGGATCGTTGGACCATACTGCCATTTTTGTACGGCTTCCCGCCTCACGGGCAATGCTCTTGATCTCTACGATGCCTTCCGCAACCTCGGAAACCTCAGACTCAAAGAGACGTTTTACGAGTTCCGGATGGGTACGGGATACCATAACCTTCGGTCCCTTGGTTGTATTCTTTACTTCCAGAACGTATACTTTCACACGCTGGGTCGGCTCAAATTTCTCGCCTTTGACCTGCTCGTTCTCGGTCAGCAGAGCGTCTACTTTACCGAGGTTGATGCTGACGTTGCGTCCTACATAGCGCTGTACCACACCGGTAACCACATCGTGCTCTTTCTCGAAGTACTGATCAAACAGAACTTTACGCTCTTCCTCACGGATCTTCTGAAGAATGACGTTTTTGGCATTCTGGGTTGCAATACGGCCGAACTCCTTGGATTTGATTTCTACCGGAACGATATCGCCGAGTTCATAGCGGGAGTCTGCACGTTTTGCATCGGAAAGGGCGATCTCCATGATCGGATCCTGTACCAGATCAACAACGGTTTTCTCTGCTACGACTTTGAAATCACCAGTCTGGGCGTTGATGCTTACCTTTACATTATCTGCTTTGCCAAAATGGTTTTTACAGGCCTGGATCAGCGACTGCTCAATTGCCTCAAGCAGGGTATCTTTGCTGATATTCTTCTCTTTCTCAAGAACTTCAAGGGCCTCCATTAATTCTGTATTCATTTTTCTCTTTTCCTCCTGTATCTGCGTCTGTTTAGAAATCAAATGCTAAACGGATCAATGCAATATCGCTTTTCTGGAAGACGCGCTCTGTTCCGTCCTCCTCCAAAATGGTCACACTGTTATCATCATATGCGGTGAGTATTCCGTAAAATTCCCGGTTTCTCTCGATCGCACGGTATGTCCGGATTTCCAGCTCTTTTCCCATGCTTCTCTTATAGTCTTTCTCTTTTTTCAGCGGACGTCCAAGGCCCGGGGAGCTGACCTCCATGATATAAGCGTCATCGATAAAGTCCTCTGCGTCCAGCCGGTCAGAAAATGCACGGCTGACGATTTCGCAGTCATCCACGGTAATTCCGCCTTCTTTGTCGATGTAAGCACGCAGGTACCAGGTACCGCCCTCTTTGACATACTCCACATCCACCAGTTCAAAACCATTGGCTTCTACAATCGGAGTGATCAGTTCTTCTGCCTTCTGTTCGTATTCTTCTCTTCTGCTCAAATCCTCACCACCTTTTTGATTCAGGGAAACTTTCGAAAAATTCTTTCATTTCCCTGTACACAAGAAAGAGTGGACGAAATCGTCCACTCCTTAACAGTCACTTATTAACAACTTTACTATAGCACCTTTTCCGTGCAATTGCAAGGGTTAATTTTCAAAATATCCTTTATTTATCGCCTTTTCCGGCTTTTTTGTTCGCCGGTTCCGGGCAGATGTGGACATCGAGCTGGTTATACGGGATGGAAATTCCCGCCGCGTCAAACTCTTCTTTGATGCGCTCATTCATTTTCCATTTGACCGGCCAGTAATTTTCCGTTGCGACCCAGGCGCGCAGACCGACCGTGATCGCGCTCTCGCCCAGCTCATCTACGAAAAACTGCTGCTCCTCCGACTGAAAATGCGGCTCCTCCTCAACGAGGCGACGCAGGATGTCCTTCGCTTTTCTGATATCGGACTCATAAGAAATGCCGACTTTGATTTCCAGCTTTCTGCGGTCCATTGCCGTCACGTTGATGATGGTGTGATTCGTAAGATTGGCGTTCGGGATCATGATGGTACGGTTGTCGATGCTGTTGATTGTCGTGTAATACATCTCAATCTTTTTGACCGTTCCCTCCTGGCCTTCGCCCGGGAAGATAATGTAGTCACCGACCTTAAATGGCTTCAGCAGCAGAATCATCACCCCGCCTGCAAAGTTCGAGAGGCCGCCCTGCAATGCCAGGGATACGGCAACGCCGGCGGAGGCGATGGCTGCTGCGATCGACGCTTCGGATACGATGCCGAGCTGAACGATAATGGTCAGCACCAGCAGCGTGTTCAGACTGTATTTCACCATGGAAGCGGTGAAACTGACCACCGCCTCCTCCGTGTGAAAACGCCGCATGTTTTTCCGGATCAGATCGCAGAGCCACAGGATCAGTTTGCGTGCAACCAGAAACAGAATTACTGCAAACACGATCTTCAGCACCAGATCGGCAGCCGAAGAGGCCTTGTCGATCCAGTATTCATAGACGCGTTCCGCCGCTGTCAGATTCACCATGTGTTATCTCTCCTCTGTCTCGAATTTTCTCTGCAGCTCCTCGCCGAGTTCACTCATGCCTGTGCTTTTTTTCGTTTTTGTCTCTGGTTTTGCCTCTAATTTTGCTTCCGACTTGGTTTCCGGCTTTGTTTTCGGCTTTGTAGCCGGCTTCTTTTCCGGATCGGCGGCTGCGCGGTATTTTTCCACGGCTTTTGCTGCCTCTGCCGCTGCGGATTTTCCGGCTTTCACCAGCTTGTCCACCGTCTGCTCTACCGTTTTCACCGGTTTGCTGTCGATCGCCTGCTTTACGGCTTTCTCCACCTTCTCTGTCGCAGTCGTAGTTCCCTGCTTTTTCTCTGCGGTTTTCACCGTTTTTTCCGATACCTTTTTCTCTGCTTTTTGGGCAGTCTTTGTTGTTTTCTTTGCTTTTACTGCTTTTACTGCTTCTTCCGTTTTTCCAGCCGGTTTTCCCTTCTTTCCGGTTTTCTTCTCTGCTGCCGCTTTCGCTGCAGTTTTTGCCTTTGCGCTCTTATTGCTTGCAGCGCCCGTCTCCGGCTTCGTATAAGAAAATACCTGAACAGAAAGCGGTGCGAGTTTTACGGTAATCGAGTTTTTCCGCTCATCGCACTCTGATTTTTTTCGACATTTTCACGCGTGGATTTCCGACGCCTGTTCCGCCATAGCTTTCCGCATCGCTGTTGAACATCTCTTTGTACTTTCCTGGATACGGCACACCAATGCGGAAATCATCGTACTCGACATTCGAGAAGTTGCATACGACAAGCAGCGTATCTTCTTTCTTCCTTGTTCTGCGAAGGAAGATCAGAAGATTCTTTTCCCACTCCATGCCATTGATCCACTCAAAGCCCTCCGGCTTTTCGTCAAGCTGATACAATGCCGGATTTGCTTTGTAGAATGCATGAAGTGCCGCCATATAGTTTTTTAGCTGCAGATGTTCCTTGTCCTCAAGAAGCTCCCAGGACAGGGACTGTTTCTCATTCCACTCTTTTTCCTGTCCGAATTCCTGTCCCATAAACAGAAGCTTCTTTCCGGGATGCACCATCTGATAAGCGTACGCCAGACGAAGATTTGCCATTTTCTGCTCCGGTGTACCCGGCATTTTGGTATACATGGATCCCTTCAGGTGAACCACTTCATCGTGCGACAGACTCAGCATGAATTTCTCCGAATATGCATATACCATAGAAAAAGTCAGCTGGTCGTGATGTGCCCCGCGGTATACCGGATCGTTTTTCATATATTCCGTAAAATCATTCATCCAGCCCATGTTCCACTTGTAGTCGAAGCCAAGTCCTTCATCGTCGAGTTCTCCCGTCACCTTCGGCCATGCGGTCGATTCCTCTGCGATAAGAAGCGCATCCGGGAACTCTTTTTTGAAGATGGAGTTCAGATGTTTTAAAAAATTCGATTGCCTCAAGGTTCTCATTTCCGCCGTAGATATTTGCGACCCACTCCCCGTCCTGCTTGCCATAATCAAGATACAGCATCGAGGCAACCGCATCCATACGGATTCCGTCGGCATGGTACTCTTTTGCCCAGAAAAGCGCATTGGCGATCAGGAAGTTCTTTACTTCCGGTCTGCCGTAATTGTAAATCAGTGTGCCCCAGTGTGGGTGGGATCCCTGTCTCGGATCGAAATGCTCATACAGACACGTTCCGTCAAATGCAGAAAGTCCGAAGGTATCGCGCGGGAAGTGTGCCGGTACCCAGTCGAGAATAACACCAATGTCATTCTGATGCATCGTATCCATAAAATAGCGGAAATCATCCGGCGTTCCGTATCGTGCTGTCGGTGCGTAATAGCCCGTTACCTGATAACCCCAGGATTCATCGAGCGGATGCTCCATCACCGGCATCAGCTCAACATGGGTGTAGCCGAGCTCTTTGACGTAGGAAGCCAGCATCGGAGCGATCTCACGGTAGTTATAAAATTCACGGCCATCGTCCGGTTTTTTCCAGGAGCCAAGATGCACTTCATAAACAGAAATCGGCGCTTTGTCGCCCTGTGTGACACCACGCTTCTTCATCCAGTTCTCATCCTGCCAGGCATATTTTCCAAGATCAACCACAACACTCGCATTGTTCGGACGCAGCTGTGCTGCATTCGCGTATGGATCCGATTTCAGATACGTCAGACCGCCCTTTGCCTTAATTTCATATTTATAGATGTCGCCCGCGCGAACACCGGGGATAAAGAGCTCGTAGATTCCGGACTCCAGAAGATTCATCTGATATGCTCTTCCGTCCCAGTTATTGAAATTTCCGACAACACTGACACGGATCGCATTCGGTGCCCAGACAGCGAAGTAAACACCGCTGATACCATCGATCTTTACCGGGTGTGCACCCAGCTTCTCATAGATGGAATAACAGATGCCGTTTTCAAACTGTTTCTGTTCCTGCTCGGTGAACTGCATCGGATAGGCGTACGGATCGTAATGCTCCATCTGGTTTCCGTCGCCGTCCCAGTAGATCAGCGTATAGGACGGAATTTTCTTTCCTGGAAGCAGCACAGCGAAAAATCCCGCCTCATCCTCGCAAACCATCTCGGTCTGTTTTCCGTCGCGGATCGTATGTACGGCTGCACGGGTTGCGCCCGGGAAAAACGCCTGAATCAAAATACCATCCTCCGTTACGCGCGGTCCCAAGATGTCTCTTGGATGATTTTCCTCGGAATAGACCACGGCTTCTATTTCCGCCCAATCCATATAATCGTATAATTTTTCTCCATTTTCAAAATATAACCCTCCTTTTTATTTTACGTGCTCTCGCTGCTGCTTCCCCATACAAAATCGCATAAAAAGCACTCATTCATGCCAGAGCGTGTTGAAAAAGCTTTCGTGAGCTGCGAGTCCCATTTTCAGCCCAAACGGTCTGCAGCAACCGGATAAGGTCAAAACAGATCGCGAAGTGGGGCTTGCAGATTGTGGAAATGATTTTTCAAATTCTGTTTTTATTCTACCATCCTAACTGCGATTGTACAATGCAAATCTGGTTTGTTTTTTATTCATTTCCTACGATTACGGCAAGATCTTCATCTGTCGTCTGCATCTCATCGTCCTCAAACCAGATGCTGTAAATGTTCTGTGAAGTCAGTGTTTCCAGGGACTCCCTGGAAAGCGATTCGGCCTGATAATCAGAAAATGCTGCAAGCAGCGTATTGGCACAGCCATATTCACCGGAATAGACGATCAGTTCGGATGCTGCTGTGTGGTCTTTTCCGTCTGCCGCGCTAAGATACGGCGTGCACATCGTTTTGTCCTGATACTGATAATAGCGGTACGCATCCGGGCTGCCCGCCTGGTAAGCGTGGAAAAACACGATGCTTTTCGGTCCTTCATACGTCATTGTTCCGTATGACTGGATTTCGTTCCCGGAAAGATGATACAGCGGATACCGGTACTCTTTTTCTCCCGTTTCATCGAGACAGCGCACGAAACCGTCCTTACTGGAAATAATGCCGAGCTGATAGCCCTCGCCGCGAATCGTATCCGCCAGATAATCAATCAAAAAAGCATTTTTCATCCAGAAAAAGTCGAGATATGCGGTATAGCCCATCTCTGCGGCATACGCCTGATACGCGTCTGACACATGCAGACAGACCTGGTTTTCCCCTGACAGCTCCAGTGAAATATCATCCGGGTTCTGTGTAAAGGCAGCAACTGCTGCCGTTTCTTCTGATGCCGCATCGTTCCGGTTCGGATCAAACTGCGCTGCAGCCGCATCATCATTGCTGGCGCAGAGATTTTCCAGGGACGCATACAGCGGTCCCAGATAAATTTCCCGGCAATTGGCATCGGATACTTTTTTCAGTGCATCGTATAAAACCGGATCTACCGTCAGCACTTCATTTGGATGTTGGTTGATATCATACAGGTTTGTCACATCCTCAAAGCTCTCATCTATATTGAAAAGCCGGTAGCCTTTCACCGCCGCATCTGTGTAAAGCAGCGAAAGTGCCTTTGCCTCCCCGCCTGCGGAAACCCCGCTTGCGCCAACGTTATATTTCAAGGTAAAATCCTCACCGCAGTTCAAATCCGCGCCTGCCTTTACACTGATCTCACGCCAGCCGGAATCTCCGTGCAGAAAGTTCATAAAACCATACACCAGAAAACCGGATCCAATCGCCAGAAGCAGTACTACAAGCAGGATGCGCCGTCCGACAGTTTTTTTTCGGAAAGCCAGACCTTCTGTACCGGCTTTGGCAGCCGTCTGTTCGGATCTTTTACTGTTCTTCCCATTCTGTTGCTCCTCTTTCCTTTTATTTTCTTTTTTGCTGTGATTTATTGTCCCAAAAAACACATCTCCCGTCAAGTAAAATCGGAACGGAATTCTTCTCACGCTTCTCTTTTGTGAACCGGCATAAGAAAGCGTTCTGCCCGGAAGGCTTTTTGATTTGCAGGAAAGTTCAACGAAGCTTCCTGTAAACTATGAGAAACACGCTCCGCGAGTTTCTCAAGTTATCGCGGCAGTCGCCAAGGTCTCGTGCAAGCACGGACTTTGGCTCGTTGCTCGCGTAAATCAAAAAAAGCGGCACCGGAACCTTTTTTCTGGTTCCGGGCCACTTTTTCTTTCCTGTCCACTATAGGGCAACTAAAATCAATGCAATGATAAAGATCAGGAGAATCACGGCCAGTACGGCGAATCCGTACAGCGCGCCCTGCTTACATGCTTTGTAGTTGTGATAGTACTGTTTCTTTTTGTATACCATCGCTGCGATGATACCGATGATCGGGAAGAAGAATGACAGCACTTTGTACCAGACGCTTCCGGTATCGTGAACCGGAGTTTTCAGGAATTCATCTTCTGCCTTGGAAAGATGAACCTCGTGGTTCTCCTCTTTTACTTCCTCGCCAGGCTTTCGGATGGTGATCGGCTGCAGCGGCTCTCCCTTTTCACGGAGTGCCTTGTACTCTTCGATCTCTTTTTTATTTCCATATACAAAGTGGTTGTGTCCGATATCCACGAATTCCGGTTTGTCCACGGAATAATCATGGATGGACGGGTCGTAGGTGTACAGCACCTTATTCTTCTCGAGCTGCGGATCCGGAATCGGAATCGCAGAAATCAGAGAATGCGTGTATGGGTGCAGCGGGAAGTTAAACAGCTCCTCTGCATCCGCAACCTCTACGATATTTCCTTTGTAGATAACACCGATACGGTCGGAAATGAACCGAACGATGGAAAGGTCATGAGCAATAAACAGATAAGTAACCTGTTTTTCTCTCTGGAATTTTTTCAGCAGATTGAGGACCTGGGCACGGATCGATACGTCCAGTGCGGAGATCGGCTCATCGGCTACAACAAGCTCCGGCTCCATAACCATGGCACGGGCCAAACCAATACGCTGGCGCTGTCCACCGGAGAACTCATGTGGGTAACGGGTCAGGTGCTCCGGCAGAAGACCAACTTCGTTGATCATGTTCTCTACCTTTTTCACACGGTCTGCCTCGTTCTCGTACAGATGGAAGTTGTAAAGACCCTCGGATACGATGTAATCGACCGTCGCACGCTCATTTAACGATGCGGCAGGATCCTGGAATACCATCTGAATGTTTCGGATAACCTCCCGGTCCAGGGAATGCGGAATCTTGCCGGAAATTTTAACACCCTTGTACAGGATCTCTCCTGCGGAACACGGGTTGACACGAATGACCGCACGGCCGATCGTGGTCTTTCCGGAACCGGACTCGCCTACGAGGGAGAAGGTTTCTCCCTTATAGATGTCAAAAGAAGCATTTTTTACCGCTTTGACTGCGTCATCGCCCTTGCCGAAAGTGATATCTACAATTTTTTACCTGCAGTAAGATTTCTCTTCCATTTTCGTCAATCGGACCATGCTCCGGCAGATGCGAAACAGTGGTCTTGCTTTCCTGCTTTGTAGACACTTTCAAACTCTCCTATAAGTTATATGCTTTTAACAGTTTTTCGTGAATATTCTGAATAGCTTCCGGTTTTTCTGTCTTCGGCGCTCTCGGATCCAGCAGCCATGTCTTGGCATAGTGGGTATCCGTTACCTTGAACATCGGCGGCTCCTCCAGAGTATCAATCTTCAGACAGTACTGGTTACGCGGTGCAAACGGGTCTCCGATAATCTTATTGTACAGAGACGGCGGCGTACCGGTAATGGAAAACAGCTTTGTATTCCGCTCCGCAAGCTGCGGCAGGGAAGAAAGCAGCGCCCAGGTGTACGGATGGCGCGGATCGTAGAACAGCTCTTCTACGTTCGCAAACTCGATGATCTGTCCTGCGTACAGAACGGCAACACGGTCTGCGATATTCGCTACGACACCAAGGTCGTGGGTAATAAACACGATGGTGTAGTTGTACTCTTTCTGAAGATCCTTGATCAGCTTCAGGATCTGTGCCTGAATCGTAACGTCCAGCGCAGTTGTCGGCTCATCGCAGATCAGAATCTTCGGACGGCAGGAAAGTGCAATCGCAATAACGATACGCTGTCTCATACCGCCGGAATACTGGAACGGATAATCATCGAAACGCTGCTCTGCGTTCGGAATACCAACCTTTTCCATCAGCTCAAGCGCCTGTGCTCTCGCTTCCACCTCGCTAACATTCTGATGCTTCATGATAACAGAAGTGATCTGTTTTCCGATTGTGATAATCGGGTTCAGGGAAGTCATCGGATCCTGGAATACGGTTGCAATTTTCTTGCCGCGGATCTGGCCCCAGTCATTCGGATCCTGGATTTTTGCCAGGTTAATGATACAGGTTCCATGAAGCTGCTCCGGCGTTTCATCCAGATAGCGTACACGGAAAGTTGCCTGGTCGAAAACGCTGTTCCGTTTCTGCTCATCGTTCAGATCCACACCGCGCTCCATTGCAGCTTTGAATGCCTCGTGCAGCTTTTTAATCATGCGGACTTTTTTGCGCAGTTTGTAACGTCCGACGGAAAGATAAATCTCTTTGGCAAGAATCTCGTTTCTCTTTCTCGTCTCGTCCGTAATTTCTTTTGCTGTCAGGCCGGCGTACTCTTTTTTGTACTCTGCCATCTTTGCATCATATGCCTGTTTGTAGGCCGTATCGTTCATGGCAGCCTGTTTGTGAGCCTTGAATTTTTTCCTCTTTTGCTTTCTGCAGAGCCTTAATTTCTCCATCCAGTCTGGAAATCTCGGCGGATGTCTCTTTAACCTTCGCTTTTTCTTTGGAAGTATCGAGTGTCTGCTTGTAGTTGAAAAGTTCGGTTCTCTTTACTACGAGTTTCTTAATTTCAGCATCTGCTTTCTCGCGCTCTTCCTCGCTCAGTGTCATTTTTTCTTCTTTTTCCTGCTCCAGAGCCTTCATTTTCAGAAATACTTCTGAACCATATTCCAGTTTGGAATAGTCATTCAGCTTTTCCCAGGTGGATGCGATGGTCTTTTTCGCATAAGAGTTCAGCGGCACAACGGTATCGCTCAGCTCGGCATCGTTAAAAATGATATCTCCCTGGTCGATGAAGCCGTTGCTGTCCAGCATTCCCGCAAACGCTTTTGTGAATACGGATTTACCGGCGCCGGACTCTCCTACGATAGCAATGGACTCGTTCTCGTAAATATCCAGCGTTACGCCCCGAATTGCCGTCAGGATACGGCCGCGGACACGGAATTTTACCTGTAAGTCCTTAATCGATAATAATACTTTTTTATCTTCCATGCGGCTTTCCTTCCTACATATGTGTTCTCGGGTCGGACGCATCTCCAAGGTTCTGTCCAACTACATATAATACTACGGTGATAATTGAAGCGACAACAACCGGACTCCAGAATTCGAATCCCCATCCCGGTGTCAGCATGGCGCCCTCAGCCTCATAAATCAGTCTTCCCAGAGACATGTCAGAAAGTCCCATACCGATGTAAGCCAGGAACACCTCGTAAGAGATGTAGGACGGAATCTCAGTTGCCGCCAGAGTAACAATGACAGATGTCATAAACGGGAGAATATTCTTCATCGCAATGCGGAAAATCGAAGTTCCAAGACATTTCGATGCCAGATTATACTCTCTGTCACGGATGATAACGACCTGCGTACGGATAAAGTACGCGATGGCAAGCCATCCGGTAACGGTCAGTGCAAATACCATGGTCCAGAAGCTCGGAGAAAAAATAAGCACCAGGACGGAGATCAGAAGTACATACGGAATATTTCCGATGATGTTGTAAACCTCCATCATGAAAACGTCAACCTTCTTCGAAAATCCCCAGACAGATCCGACAATTACACCAATCGAAAGGTTGATGAGCGCACAGATAAACGCCAGGGAAACTGAAATTCTGGAACCAAACCAGACAGCGTCAAATGTCGACTGTCCGGAAGCACCGGATCCTAAAATCCAGTGAATATTGAATCCAAGCTGCTGCAAGGCTTTGCTTGGAGACAGATGTTTTGTCGCGCCGTTCATCAGATTGGCGAAACGGTCGTACTCCACAAAGAGCGGATACACATACGTCATCAGCAGAATCACACCCAGGAGGCAAAGTACGGCAATATTGATTTTTTTCTTAAAAAATACGCGGAACACGGAATGCCAGTAGGAATATCTCGGAGCCGTAATTTTCTCAGACTCCAGAGAGCTGTTATCTACAGGAGAAAACAGTTCTTCCTCAGACAGACCGAATTTATCTAAATCATAATTCATAAGTCCCTACCTGTCTTTCGTTGAGAATGAGATTCGCGGATCCACCATGGACATCAAAACGTCGCCCAGGATGATGGAAATCACGGAGAGCACTGCGTAGAACAGTGTAACACCTACGATAACACCATTATCATATTTGCTGATTGCTTCGGTCAGCAGATTACCGGCACCAGGTACTACGTACACACGCTCGGTGATGATGGCTCCGGTCAGTGCGAACAGTACGCTCGCCGGAACACCCTGCACGATCGGAATCGCTGCATTCTTCAAAATGTGTTTCGTAAAGATTTCTCCCTCTGTCAGACCACCGGATCTTGCGAATTTTACGTAATCGGAGTTCATCTGGTCGATCATGTATCGACGCAGCCATTTCATCAGGTTTGCCACCTGCGGCAGTGCCAGGGAAACGATCGGCAGAATATACATCAGCTTGCTCTTCGAATCCATGTCAAAGGTGGTCGGCAGACCAATTTTTCCTCCAATTGCTTTAAACAGGAAGATATAGGCCAGTGAAGGTACTGCTATAATAAATACAATATAGATGGTTCCAAGCTGGTCAACCAGTTTGTCTTTCTTTCTCGCCATCAGAATGCCAAGCGGCACTGCGATGAGATAGGAAAGAATTACGGCAATGATACCGATTACAAAGGAATAGCCGATTTTTGATTTACCACTCTTAACTGTATCCACGTTGGTATAGTCATCTGCGAACCGATCGGAATGAACAGCGCTTGCATCCTGAGATTCGCTCATATACGTTGCGCTGTGCAGATCGTCTGCACTGTATTCCACCAGACCGCTTGGGTAGGTAATCTCCGATTTTACGTAGGATCCCTGCGCGCGGGTCATGGTCAGTGCTACATCCACACCCTCATTTACGGAATAGGACTTTCCTAAATTTATGGTGATTATATTCTGATGGAAATATGGGAATTTTGAGTCAAAGTACATCAGGTACTTGTGTGTTGTGCCATTTCCCATGATGGCCGGTGAAAATTTCTTTCCCCCATATACCGGATCGTGTAAGGTAAATGTAATCCCCCTCTTACCTTCTACCTTTGCAGCATCGTGAATGCTGTCGATGTCAATCAAACCGGAAAAATATTTTCCGAGACGCGTTGCAAGCGGAATATCCCTGTATGCAAACAGCTGCTGCTGTCCGCCGTTGGCATATTTTTTCTTACCCATCATGATCGCATCGTATCTTCTTACGGTGTAACCTTTTGCTTTATAATAAGCTGTAAATTCCTTTACATATTCAGATACCAGTTCTGAATCCTGGTCTTTCGTTCTTCCGAATGCTACTGCTTTGGATCTCGTATCCTCGTCAATTTCGCCTTTTGCTTTGAGAGCGTTCAAATAATCTGCATAGGTTACATAATCAAGATATCCGTATGTCTCCCACTTCTGATATTTGTACACCTTTTTCTGGTTATTGCTCTGATGGGAATAGGTGGTATCCTGTGCGAAAATCAGATTTCGGTCCATCAGAGAATAGATCATAGTCATAACGCATCCAACGACGATTACTACGGAAACAAGGCCATGCAACAAACGCTTAAAAAGGATATTTGTCATATTCTCTCATTCCTTAACACAA
>ENA-OQCU01000152-OQCU01000152.1-human-gut-metagenome-genome-assembly--contig:-NODE-152-length-37157-cov-4.579881_pt1 | contig 37157 bp, 44 predicted proteins | sample MGYA00242504_ERZ504590 | MGnify/ENA primary metagenome ERZ504590 (study PRJEB26092, sample SAMD00036318) | human gut metagenome | host: Homo sapiens | study: EMG produced TPA metagenomics assembly of... | reverse complement strand
CATCTAACTGGAACTGTACCAGACTCAAACAGGGTGCCTGGTTGCTCTCGGCATCCGGCTTTCGCCCAGGAAAAGCACGTAATTCTTGCTGTTGCGCCTCTCCCGGTTAATTTTCGCTATCAATGGGGGCAGCTTCTCGAAATAGGTCGGGTAACTGTTCACCAGGATAGAGCCGCAATAGTCCCACCAGTTGATGCCAGCCTCCCGGTACTTCTCCACATTGCGCTCACCCTGCATAAATAACTGCAACTCGCTGCGGAGCTTCTTGCGGGCGATATTATGCCCCTCGAATATGTCGAGCAGGTCCGCCGGTGTCAGTGAGAGCTGCTCGTTCAGAAGGTACTGTATATTTCCCTTCTTATTGGTCTGTGTCTTTCCCGTGGCAAGAATCTTGTCCAGGATGCGATAATACTTATTCATAGCCTTTTCCTCCTAAAATTTGGAACTCTCCAAAGATAATGAGAAAAAGCCGCGTAAACCGCGTAAAACAACCTGTTCACACTGCAAGCGTCTTGCAGTCACTCTGGAACCGTTTCACCAGTGCATAGACCTTGCGCTCACTCACCGAGTACTTCTCGGATAGTACGGCCACGGCATACGAAACCTTCTCACCCTGATCCAACATGCGGGTATAGTCTGAATACAAATCAATATACCGGGCATCTTCCAGGCGGATTCCGGATGCCTGAAGCCTTTTCAACAGCTCCCGGTTAAAGTTTAATATCTCAATCACTTTCATACAACAAAAAAATTATATCTTTGCATCGCCAATCATTTTTTAGACAACAAAAAGCCAGAGCGCGACAGAGGGTATTTGCCCCCGGTCGTGCGCTCTGGCGTACTTGTTGTTCTAAGTGATTGGCGTTACTTTTAACAGGCCGGGGGCTTTTTTCTTATCCTCCCCCGAAGGATTTATTCCACCCGGTACTTCTCCGGATCAAAAGCGTCTTTCTTCCTCCAGCCGTCAGACAGCGTGTCCTGAACATGCTTCATGGCTTTCGTGTAGAAATCGGTCAGTTCCTCCAGTGTGACGAACTCCCGATATTGGGGAACCTCATCCGTACCGAACTTGAATGTCACGGGAAGCGTAGCACCACCAGTCTGTACGGCCAGATCATACGCTGCCTTATAATTGAACTGGTTTTCACTTGACAGCCATACCGGCATACCTTCATAGAGAAAGCCGGAAAGTATCTCACGGTCAATTTGCTCATTATACCAGTCTGTAATGACGGACTTTATAGTATCCATGTGAGGTCTGCCGACAAAGCTTTCCTCCATGTAGGAGGCGGATCCGTCTTCACGTTCCTGCACATCCCAGCGGATGCGCCATCTGTTGCGTGCCGGGCTCACGCACTCGATCAGTCTTATCCCGGATGTTCCTTCTACCCGTTTCATGTAAATATGTATTTAGTTCGACCCTTGCCGAAGGTTTCCGTCTTGATGGTGGTCTCGAACGGGAAGCCGTCGGGCATATCCTTCACTTGCAAGAGGATGTTCTTCATCTCCTCGCTGTTGGTAAAGAACTTTTTCGGTTCGCCGTTCATCTCAATGGCCACGATACAGCGGTCCTCGCCCTGTTCGGTCTTGATGCCCGTCTCAAAGTCCTTCACAATAATCGGTAAGTTTACCAGTTCCCGGATGCTTACCACCACCCCGGGAAAACGTTTCTTGCCGTCCTCCGGCTTGTAGGAAACGTTCAAGTCTTTAAATGATCTCATGTCTTTGCCTGTTAATTTTTTAAACAACGTATGACAGTCGGCGTGCTTGGCCATCCCGTAGAACGACGCTATCAGCTCACGCCTCCTCCTTCTCGATTTTACCTCGTGCATTTTTCGGGCGAACTTCTGCTTGATGCGCTTGCGAAGGCGGACATGGTCCGCACCGAAAGTCACATACCCCAGAAAGTCGATGCCCTCGCCCGGCGGGAACACGCGCTCGTTCCCCTTCACCAGGAGACCGGCACACTCCATGCGCCCGTGGACGGCATCACGAATCTTCCACAGTTCCGCTTTCGTTTTACCCAGTACGACGCCGTCATCACAATAGCGGTAGAAATGACGCACGGCATACCTGTCCTTCAGATAATGGTCCAGATACACAGACAAAAGCAAATTACCCAGCCCCTGCGAGCTGCGCAGGCCGATACTCAGACCTTCAGGCATCAGGCGGATAAAGCTCTCCAGCATGGTCACGAGCTTTGCGTCCTTGAACACCCGGCTGACGCAATACATCACAAAATCCTGCTTCACGCTCTCGTAGAATTTGGTGATGTCAAACTTGTAACAGTAACGTGTACCATCAGGGTCTTCGGCCATGTCACGGCGGACATACGCCAGGAGGTCGTGCATCCCCCGTCTCTTGATACTGGCGGAGGTGGTACGGATGAAACGTTTCCGCAGATGGCGGTCCACCACCGCCATGATGGCATGCACGGCGATGCGGTCCTTCATCGGGATCACCTGAATGCGGCGTAGCTTGCCGCCCTCGATGATCTCGCGTTCACGGTAGTCCTTCACGCGGAAAGTACCGGATGCGATCTGCGCGGCCAGCTCCTCCAACACCTCGGGCTTATGCGCGAGCAGATAGCACCCCTGGCGGCTGCGTTTACGCTTGCTGCCGCGAAGGACCTGCCGGAAGGAAGCCTCCATGTTGGAAGGCTCGACGATCTCCTCGATGATATACCCAACCCTGCGCATAAATTACTGTTTATTGCTTTTAATACGGGGCCTTCAATCCCCCGGGCCCGGCTTCTTCGAACCGTTTCCGGCCTACCAAACCCTACCCGACACTTTATTTTTCAGTTTTCCGGCCCTTGCGGACCGCTGTTACTGCGGCTTGCCCCCCTCGGCACCACGGTGGGGACAAGTCCCCGGTGTTGTACGCCGATTAAAATTTCCTTTCGATTGTTGTTCAGACGAGAACCGATGTTCGTGTTCGTATTCGAGGAATCGTTGTTCGCATTCGACATCGAAACACCGCCATTCGGGTTCGCGTTGTTGTTGCCACGATAGACCACACGGCCTATGGGGAGGCGCCACCTTTCAAATGCAAAAGTACTATTTTCAAATTATTATTTAACAAACAGATACAAAACCTGACGTCAAAAAAATATTTTTCGACGGGCTGACGCCCGTAATGAACGGCGTTCCCCTGCTCGGGGAACACCGGACGTTTTGTCGCTTCGCTCCCGCTTTGACGCTTTACGCGGCCGATCATGCAACCTCGCTTATCGCTTTAAACGCCACGGCGCTCGACGCCCTGACGAGCCGACCGCGGAAGGCCAGACGCGAGCCGATATACGCACTCGCATACGAAGCATCGTCACCCGCATGCGCATACGACACACCGCCATCCGCGCTCGCATTGTCGCACCCGCGATAGACCACACGGCCGGAGGCAGTGGATATGTAGTAGATGTCGCAGTAATTTGTCGAGGAGGAACCCGAAACGGAACCTACCGGAATCACGTCCATGTATTTGCCATGCGCCACGGCGGTAATCCAGATACCGGAGCTCACGGAACCCTTAACCAGGCGGGTACTGCCGTCAGGCATCCAGATGCGCCACTTCCCGGAATTGCCCGTGTCATTAGGGAGGTCCACGCCGTCCATCATGTCATATTTATGACCATAGATGTCCTCGTAGCCAAGGCAGCAAATATTATTCACCTGCGTAACCGTGGCCCCGCCGTAGTCATCCTTCTCACGGTACCACGCATACTGGTGGACGGAGTTTTCTATCAGGCTGTTCGTCACATTAGGGTTGATTGAGGAGGCTTCCTCGTAGCCGATCGTGTCCGTCATCCCGCGGCTGGCAGTACCACCCGTAGTACGGTTGTTCGTGTGAGAACCCGCGCCGCATTGTTCCTGGCTGTCACGACGACCGTACTTCGCGTAGAAAAGATTCGCGATGCGCGAGTGCATAAGGGCATCAATCTGCTGCATACCGCGCTGGACACTGTAATAGTGAAAATCAGCCCAGGTCATGCTCGCCGTAGTGCTCCCGCCGGTAATGCAGGCGCGAAGTTTGGAACCGACAACACTGCTGCCCACAACGGCACACAAGTGCTCGTCATTAGGCACCCATTCGGGTTCCATATCCTCGATCCTGTCACTGTTAGAAAGGACAACCTTATCGAACTCTGCCGTGTTCAGAATGGAGAAGTGAAGAGCAGTGGCACCCTCCGGAACATCGGCAATCAGGTACATACCGGCCTCGAACTTGTTGCTCAAGGTAGGGACGACGATTGAACTGATGACCGTGCCGGAATCGTCTATGAAAATGCTTCCGACAAGGCTTGTACCGGGAACGCTCGGGAAACGCACACGCTTGTAACCGTCCACGTTCACCTTGCATACCGAATACGTACTGTCAGTACTGTAGCTGTTCGAAAGCGTATCCTTTCCGCTCATGATCTTACGACCGGAAAGATAACCGCCACTCGTGCCCTTAATGTCGTCAAGCGTAAGGACGTCAGCATCCGGAACGGAAGGCATGTTATCCGAACCGTTACTGCTGTAACAGGAGTAATGCTTGCCGTTAAGGTAATCATTGATACCCTTGCTCCAGAAGAAGGGCTCGTACATCATCCAGTCACCTTCAGTGCCGTCCAGTCTGGCAGCCGTGCCGTCGGCGTACTTGTTGCTGTCCGTGTCGTCCAGCGGGTAGTAGGTCATCTCACCGTCCAGGTTGTTCACCGTGGTATCAACGTTCGCCATGTTCACACCCCGCGTCGTCGCTTTTTTAGTCACTTTAGCAAGTACACGGTGACGCTGCTTCAGGATGGCGGAAATATGACCGCTCACCTCATACGCGTTGTCATACTTGTAGCCGGTACCGTTGTCAAGGTTGCTCACGTTCGCGTCATCCGATACCTCGTCGTCGAACTCGATCATCGTGTATTCCGGCTGCCGGATATTCAGTTCCGGGAAGTGCGCCTTCAGAGCGCTGTACGTATCGTCATCAATGTAGCGCGTGAGCTGTACCGTACCCACCAGGGCGCACGTGTCCGTAGTATTGCCATCGGAATCCACACCGCCCATCCCGACAAACTTATTCAGCCACGTACCGTCATCCTCGCGGTCAATACCGGTTACTCTGATACGTTCCACACCCGTGCAACGGCCCAGCAGGGTTTCCCAGTCAATACCGGGACAACTGTCAAAGATGAAGGTCTTCACCTTGCTGTAGCTTTCCAATGTCAGCCCGCCGGTGGTCAGTCTGCCCAGATATTCCAGACGGAGGCTGGTCAGTGTACCGGGAAGGTGGAGCAGCGTCACGGGAGAACCCTTGGCAAGCACCACACTCTGCACCTGCGTACCGCGGGCCTCAAGTTCTTCCAGCTTGGTCTGCGCACTCAAATCCAGCTCGGTACTGGTACTTCCCCCGGTTTTCGCCTGTGCCTGGTTACGAAGGTTGAGTTTACGTAGCTGCTTGCAGTTGCCGATGTTCAACCACCAGCCGGTACTGCCGTTGCCGGAACTTTGAAGGTTCAGTTCGCGCAGCACGGTACATTTGCCCAGGTCGAAAGCGTTTTTCAGGTGATCGGCGGCCCCGCTCATATCCAGCACCTTCATACGGCTCGCGCCATAAACCCTCAAGGGATCGTTCACCGTATAGGCACCGGTGATGGAAAGGCTCGCAGCCGCATCTTTCTTGATGATGCCGGTATTCCCTATATTCGGGCTGTTGTTCGTACCGTAGCCGAAAGCATAAACCTCGTTGGCCGTAATCTTCAGCACGTCGGGGGTGTCAGCAGCCGTACGTGCCAGATAGAGGTCGATGTTGTCACTGGTGAAATTGCTCGTGCCGTACTTGGCATCCAGAAGGGCGAAACGATTACGCACGAAATATTCACGGTGCGCACGGTTACTGCCCTGAAGGGCGTAGATGAACGGCCACACCTTGCCGTACATCTCCTGCGTGGCGGGCAGGATGTACTTCAGCTCGCCGCTCTTGTTATAGGCACGGTCGCACCAGTTGCCCGCCTGCTCCACGTTCAGCATGTCCAGGACACGGCTGGTGGTAAGTACACCGCGAAGAGCCTGCGCCTGTGTCTTCAGGTCAGCGTCCAGGTTGGCCAGAACGAGGTTCCAAAGCCAGCTGTCACGGCCTTCAAAGGCATATTTCCCGGCCTCGGCGTCATAAGTGTCGCGATCGGTGGTGTAGTCATACACCAGGAAACAGTCGTTGCGTTTTCCCATCTGGGTATCACCGTCGTAGTAGGTGATGTACCATATCAGGCCGTCCCACGTGCGCAGCATCATGTTCTTCGCACGCTGGTCAACGGCAAGGAAATAGTCCGTCCAGAGGTAATACGTCAGCAGGAAAGCCTTGTCGAAATAGTCACTTATCTCGTCCCTGAACTTCTCGCTCTTAAAAGTGGAGAGGTCGGCGCTCGTCGCACCGTCCGGAACACACGAGCGTATCCATGCGTACAGCCGTTTCACGGCCGTACGCTGCGACTCGTCAAGGCCCGCCCATTTCACATCATCCGGAACGTTGGTCTCGGCACCGGCATCAAACACCTCCTCCAGATGAGCGTCACTTGTGGTCTTGAAAAGGCACATGGCCTCGGTATTGTTCAGCATTTCCAGAGTGAGGGGACAGGCAGGATCGTAACCCTCCACGCCACTAAGGCCGAACAGGTCGCCGCTCTTGCTTTTCTCGTTGTTGAAGTTGTACTGCCCCACATAGTCGTTCTCGCCGTCCTCCGCAGCCGCCACAAACATGTCGATAGGCACACCGTCGATAGCGGTACGCACGGTGACCGCGTTCAAATCGCTGCCGCCCGTCTCGTACTGGTAACGCTGCGGAGGGGTGAGAAGCCCCATCTCCTTCAGCACGTCGTTGAACAGTTTGGCACCGCCTGTGTTCAGCGACATGGACGAGTCGGAATAATCACTCTTCAGACAGATCAGGTTCATGGCGATGCCACCGGGACGGACGGGATATTTCTTTTCCGCCTGCTCCTTGCCGCCAACGGTGAAGCTAAGGTTCGTGCCGCCCTTGCTGATATAGATACGGATGTTCTTGCTCGGGTATTTCGTGGAACTGGTACCCTGAATACGGATATAACAGTCACGGAGCACGAAGTCGTATTCGGATCCGAAAGGGGAGTAATAGAAGATATCAGCCGAAAAGTCCGTCTTCTTGTTGTTCTCGGCATACACGTCATCGAGCTTGTTCTGGCGCACGATACGCAGCACCCCCTTGCCCTTGGCACGCAGCTTGTCCATATCCACAGTGTCGGTATCACCCAGGATATCGTTCTCCTCGTACAGCGCGATCATCTCCTCACCGTCCGCACTGTCCACCATCCGGTTCTCCAGTTCCTCGTCGTCACTCAACCGGCGGGTATAGATACGCACGCTCTTTACCTCCACGTCCGCCCCGGCGCTGTCAATGGTGATATATTTCGGATTGTCCTGGCGGAAGCTGAAGGCGTTGTCGTAGATGTCGGCACCGGTACGGTTGCCGTCCACATAAAGCTCCATCAGACGGCTCTCATTGCGGGTACCCACCATGAGGGCCACCTTGATCCACCGGTCTTCCACATAATTCGTGCCCAGCTTGATCTCACGCTCCACCAGCTCGTCGTCCTCGTTGGTATAGGACACTTTCTCACCGGTCTTGAAACTCGCTTCCGAAGGGGTGATATAAAGCCCCTTGCCACTGTCGAGACAGTCCACAACTGCGGTATCGCTGTCAGTGGGATTGCTTACCCGGAGGGTCAGTTCAATGGTCAGCCCCGTACTTTTCACATCGGTGGCAAAGGGCCGGTAGCCGATGACGGCTTTCGCACCGTTGGTCAGCTTCAGCGCCTCACCCGTCCAGCCGTTGCTGCTCCAGTCAAAACCCTCGAACGTGGTCTCCACGCCGTTCGACTCCCATGTTCCGGGGTTACTCTCCCCGTTGCTGCGGCCCGCCGCGTCAAGCTTGACCGCCAGGCCGTAGGTGGCCTCGCTGATATCGATACCGCTCTCACCCACGTCGATGCGCAAAGTGTACCCGGTCGGACCGGCTTTCAGGACAAGCGTCTGCGTGCCTTCCTCGGTAAACCGGTTACTGTAGGTCATCATGCTGCGGGGAGCGCTCACGGTACTGCTCTTGACGCCGTTTTTCCAGAACTCCACTTCAGCGGGCACACGGTCGGGATCATAGGCCACCCAGTCGAAAGTGAGCTTCTCGTAGCGGCCGGCTTCAAGGACCGGCTCCAGATGCTCGTCCCGTCCGAGGACATGCCCGTCGGCATGAATGAGCTTCAAACCGATGAAGGGCACGCCGGTTCCGGCCTTCAGCAGGTCGATATGGATGCTCTCGCTTTTCAGCGTGAGGTCGTCAGTTTCCATCTCGGCCACCAGCTGGGCGGTATGCCGCCCCACGGACAGGCCGGTCATGGAAACCTCGAAACTGCCGTTCGTCGTGCCGCTGCGGGTGACCGTATGCGCGTTCTGCTGTACACCGTCCACGTACAGGCTGACGGTTTTCGTGCCGGTACCGCTCACGGCGTAGGGTATACTCGCGGAATCATAGGTACCGTAACCGCCGTTCTGGATGGTGGCCGCCAGGTTGTAACCGCAGGAAAGGGACAGGTGACGCTCTTCACGCTCACATACGCCTGCTTCTTCTGCGCCTTGCCCGTGGTGGGATCGGTAGTCTCGGCAATGACGTAGATATCGCTCGTGCCCACCAGCAGGTATTTGGTCAGGTCAAGGGTATAGGTACCCTTGCTCACTTCCTTCAGCGAGGAGGAATAAGTGGTGGTCGTCCCGCGCTTCACCTGAATGGTGACGGTCGCTTTCTGTCCGGTACTGCTACCCTTGTCATCACCGCCGGCAACCTGGTGGTCATAGGTATAGGTAAGTTTCACCGCTCCGCCTTCCTTCACGGTTTTCTTGTCGGTCTCGGCAAGCAGCACGATCTTGGTGGTGGAGGACTCACCGCCGCCACCGCTGCCGGCCGGGATGTCAACGCTCGCGATCTCCGCCCCGCTCTTGTTGGTCAGCGCAAGGCGGACACTGCTCTCGTCGTCGCTCACTTCCGCGCTCATGCCGAACACGGTACCGGCTTCCACCTCCTGGAATTTGGCGGCGACGGTCTTATTCTGGACGGGATTGGTACTGTCAGCATCCAGGCTCTCGTCCACTTCCAGCTTGTCGATGGTCAGATCCACGTTGCCCTCGCTGTCGGGAACTTTCTTCTCGCCGTTCACCGTCAGGCTCTTCATCGTTCCGGCACCGCCGAAGTCCTCCCAGCTCGCCTCCTGCTCCCAGCTCGACAGACTTGTCCCCACGAACTGTTTGGTCTCCCATTTGCCCTGCGAGCACTTCATAGGTGATGCAACGGCCCTTGTAACGGTATTTCTCATCCACGGCACCGATCGCGGAGGAAAGGACATAATAACCGCTCTCCAAAGGGACTTCCGCCGTCACATTATACGTGTTACCGCCACCGCCCGTACCACCGGGAATATCAACGGAGGCAATCTCCGTCCCGGTCTTCCCCAGCAGGGTGAGTTTCACCGTGTCGTTCTCCTCATCAGGGACGGCCGTCATGCCACCGACCAAACCGTCGTTCACACCGGCGGCGGCATCCTCCGCCTGTTTCGCAGCCGCGGATGCCGCTGCCGCGGCGGAATTTGCAGTTTCAGCAGCCTGATTGGCGGTACCGGCCGCATCAGACGCCATACCCGCAGCTTTATTCGCCAAAGCCGCAGCATTATCCGCTTTCGTGGCAGACGCATTCGCCGTGGCAGCGGCATCATCGGCCGGTTTACGCAAAAGGGTAAGCGGAGCACTCACCAGCTCACTGCCGCGAAGGGCGGGGAGACTTTTGATATTGTCAAGGGAGCTGACCTCCACAAGTTCATCAACGCTCTGGCTCTCGGCCTTGATAGCGTTCAGGATCTCCTGTTTTTCCGCATTTGTCATGGCTAATCCTCCATTACCCTTCTATCTGTTTCACTATTTGGGAATAACAGCCCGGAGTAAGACCGGTGACAGCTTCCTTTATCAAAACCGCATCCTCCGATGTCAGATCCACATCCGCATCGGAACCCATAATCCTCATGCAAAGACTGTAAGCATGTAATTTCTTTTCATTATCCGTCTGAATATTACCGCTCGGACGGAAACCGGTACCGTTGAACAGGCACTGGGAGACTATGACTCCCATACACTGGGGTTTCTTATCAATCAACAGCACGCTACCGTCGAAATCCTTAAAATACACATTAAAATTTACTTTCATATCCTTTATTTTTAGATATATGTCATCTTAACGACAATTCCATTAACAACCTCAAGGGTATAGTTATAAGTTATAAATCACTCTTTACAGCCCACTGGAAGGTACCTGAAACACCCCTTTCGGTAACTGTATGTCCCATCGCTGGCCAGACTCCATCCCGTACCGTAATTGTTCGACAGGATATCACCACAATACACCGCCCCGTTCACATGCACACCACCGTCAAAATAGCCGGCATAAGTATTGGCACTGATAGGATAGCTTTGACCAGAGGACTTGCTGGAGGCATAGATAGCGGCACCACCCAGATTCGAGCCTACGGCCTTGACACCGAACCGTCCCTGCGTGGCGGCATTAAAGGACACATCCACAATACCCTCCATGTCCGTTTGTGAGACACCAAGTTTCAGACTGCGGGAATCATTGCCGAAATAATCACCGGCTTTCCAGTACAACCGTCCGGAATCAATCGTAAAACCGCCGATTTTACCCTCATAGGCATACACTGTACCGTAAATCTTGGCGTTGCGCGTCTCAATACTACCGTCTTCCAGAATCTTGAAATTATCATTAGCCGTAACAAGCCCCTCCAAAGTGATATTATCGCCCTTGATTTTTACGCCGTCACCCCCAACACCTACAAGGGATTTCAAATTTCCATCACCGTCAATGGCATACAACCCGGAATATTTGGAAGTAACCATCAGGCCGGTCTCTTCCAGCAGGTTCTCGTCTTTGTCGAACACCGCCGCCGAAATCTTTACCAGACGCTCCGACTGCTCGAAAAGGGTTTTATAACGGTGTGTCAGGGATTCCACACGGTCGGTGCTCAATATGAGCATATACAGGTAAATATCACCGGTAAAACTCAATTTAAAATCACCTGTACCGTTCCAGAGTCCGCTACAAGTGTACTGTACGTACCCGTCGGTCGCGGACAGTTCTTCCTCCACCTCCATGCTGTTGAAATTGGCAAAGCCTGTCTTATCCACACCCACAAACTCCACACGCAGCGTGCCGGCCTTGGCACAGCGGTAAAAGAAAGTCAGGAACACCGGGACGGCTTCCTTCTCCCCACTGTCATTTTCAGGCATGGAGGGAATACTTTTCAGGTTCTCACGTTTCTGGAGGATGTACTTGTTACGAATCCGGACAACCGTACGGCCGTCATCCTCGGTCACGCTCGCGCTGTCACCCTTCCTCGTCAAGACGTTACCGTTCGCCCAGATCCACCGGTTGCCCACAAGGAAGAACACGGTCTCGTTCTCCGTGTTCCACTTCATAAGGCCGTCATCAAAGGCGGGGTTATTCAGGTAGCCGCGCTCGGTGGCAAAGTCATTCCGCAGGGCGGTGACGGAACTGACGATTTTCCCCTCGACTATCTCGAACTTCGTCTTGATATCCTCGCCCGTTACCAGAAGGAACGTACCACGCAGGTAGGCGTTGTCGCTGTACAGGCCATCACCGTGAGGCTGGTTGTCTGAAGGGAACCAGTCGTCACTGATACCGTCAAGGTTGCCCAGACGGGCACGCAGGCAGCCGGTGAAGTTCTTCGCCTTCACCACGTCCATCACGTCCACACGGGGCTGCCCGTCCTCGGTGGCGGAGATCAGGATCAGGTTCTGGCGCAGCGGATTCTCCGTGTTGCCCATCAGCACGCACTCGTCACCAGACTCCGGAAGAGAAGCGCCGAACTCGTCCTCGCCTACGAGGATGGAACCACCCTCCACGCCGGCCACCTCAACCCAATAGCTTTTCAAATTCCCGCCGTTGAAGGTCTGGCAGCGCATGAGGTCATGGGCCACGAAAGTGTTCTCCTGCTCGAAGGTGATCCTCCAGTAACCGCCCTCAAGAACAGCGGTCTTTATTTTCCCGTTGGCGGCACTGACACAAAGCTGGCCGCCGACGCTGCGTACCTTCTCGATAAGCATCTCCAATACTACCATGACCTGGCGTACCGTCAGCTTGTCGATGGTCAGATGGGACAAAGCGTCCTCCATCCAGAGCCGCCAGCCCTCACCGAAAAGACCGTCCACGAATTTCGGACTGCGAAGAAGCTCACGCACGACAAGGGTCAGCAACTCGGCATTGCCCTTGTCATCAATACCCGCATTATCCTCCTGTCCGAAAGAGGCTCCCGCTTCGAAGGTGATCTTCCCCTTTGCACGGTCATTCATTTTTTTTGCTGATGTGTTCCGCCTGGCTTCTCCGCGCAGAAAAAAGATTGTTGTCCGTAGGCAGTGTCTTGTCCCAGCTACGGATAATGTCAGGAAGCGCGGCACCCTCCGCCTTTGACTTCGTATAGTTTTTCAGTTCCCCGATACTGTCATTCACCCGTTCAAACGCACCACTATGCAGGGCATCGCTGATCTCGATGTCCATCTCCCCGGGTTGGTTCACCTTCCGGGTAATTTTCGTGATACGGCTGCTGCGATAACCGGTTTCGGGGAAATACTCCTCGCTTTCAAGTCTCACACGGCGGCCTACGGACAGGGAAACACCGTTCTCCTCAATCCACACATGGTCAGTCGGGGCCTTGTAAACGGCAAGATCCTGCCAGTGTTCGGTATTGAACTGTTCCACCGCCGTAAGAAACTCCTCCTCGGCAAGCGGGTAATATTCGTCCGGCATACGGATATTCCAGAGAATATAACGGTCACCGGATTTCGGGACAAGTTTGCCGCCGGGGAGTTGCGTGTCATCATCATAGGGCCATATCGTAATAATCTCGAACTCACGGGTGGCACTGTTGAAATTCACCTCGAAACAGTGGTCCTCACCCTGCCCCAGTCCGGAAAGGTCACCGTCCTGGAACGATACACGTTTGGTCTCGTCGGGCAGCTCGTAATCGTTCGGATCGAAGTTCAGGCTGTCGTCCCTGAAATAATAGACCGTGAAAGGGTTGCCGTCGTCATCTTTCACATCTTCGCTGCGCACACTGCTGACAGCCCCGATCCTGCGGGGATAAATGCCGCTGAAGGCGTCTTGCTCGTAACGGTCATAGATGCCGTACTCCTCCGTATGTATCTCGACATATTGCCTGCCCCCCGGAAGCATCAGGCGGCTATGCCCGTATTTTGACGGATCTATGTTCCGCGTGCTGCCTACCGGGAACAACCGAGTATAAAAATTGTCGGTACCCGTCGTGTCGCGTTCGATTCCGGTCAGTCCCTTCCCGTAGCCCAGCGTTATTTCCTCGCCATGCTCACACCGGCACACGTTCACGGTCTGGCCTTCCACCCACCATTCAGCCTGCCCGCCGACCGCTTCGGCTATCTCTTTCAGGGCTTCGTTGCAGTACTTCCCCTCGTAATCGATGACGATAAGGTCCGTACCGTCCACCCGCCCCACTTTCCAGTCGGTGGTGTGGTTCATTCCGTCATTGATACACTTCACGATCATGGCCACGTGTTCACGCGGAGTCGCTGTCAGCGTGAACACAGGCTCGGTGTTCCCGTCGGTGGTCTCCAGCACAAGAAAACGTCTCACCAGGCTCTCGATACCGTAAAACTTCAAATCATATACCCACTCCTGGCCGCTCTTCTGCTTCGGGGTGTACCGTTCGGTCAGCCAGTAGCGCTCACCCTCAAAGTCCACCCGGTCATTCACGTCCAGGGCGATATATTCGTAATGCGTGAAAGAGAGTGTCAGGACATTGTCACCCTGCACCTCCTTCACCTGGGTGGAGCTGTCGCCCGCCTCGATATCGGTCCGTCTGTTGCCGTTGCTGTCATAGATGGTCAGCATGTCTGTATCTTGTTTAAACGTCGTTTGAATAGGGTTTGAATCACATTTATATGACCGGGACAGGTTCCCGGAACTTCACCTTGAACTTGCCGGCGTGCACGCCTTCCTTCCAGAGATAGGTCAGAGGCTGGAACTTGCTGCAATCCGTATATTTCACACGGAGAGTCAGGGCAAGTTGGGGAAAGGAAATCTCAAGCCACCCGTCACGGCCTTTCTTCAGGAAATTGATGAACTCGAAATACTTCTTCAGCCAGCCGGCCTGCGTTTTGCCAAACAGGGCGAAATGAAGCGTCACGTCACGGGCCTCGTTCCTGGGCGTCAGCACGGAGGAATATTTCTCCCCGTCCTCCTCCCGAATATTCACAGCCGTATCCGTTTTCGTCTTGCTCGGGGTCAGGATGGCGGTCAGGTTATCCATCCCGCCGCGCTTGTCCTCAACGAGGAACACCCCGTATGTACTCCAGATGTCGGTACCGTTGACAAGTACCAGACCGCCTAATATCTTTTCCATATCATTTGCATTTTACTCCGTCACGATTGATTTTACGAATCTCTTCCTCTATTTTGCCAAGGTGCGACGCGCTCGTGCCGGTGTTCTCCTCGATACGGGCAAGATGCCCCTCGGCGGTGTTCATCTTGTCGATGACGCTCTCCATCTTCTCATCGATGCTCGACCAGTGTTGCAACCCGCTGGTGAACATGCCGTCCAGTTTTGTACCCTGGTCCTGTGTCATGGCTGAAAAACCGCCGGTTTTGGCGCTCTGGCTCGTACCGCCCGAGTTATCGTACCCGGTGGCCGCGGCAAGATTGTCACGAAGAGCGACGGCTTCCTCGACATACTTCATGTACTCGTCCTGGAGGGCCTTACGCTCGGCTTCTGTAAGGTCATTGTCTTCCATCGCCTTGCCGAATTTCTCCCACCAGCCTTTCAGCTTGTCGGAATACAGCTCACCGATCTTGTTTGACAGCATCGCACGCATGAAATACTCGGATATGTCCTCCGCCGCGGCTGCGGCATCATACTTCATATCCATCAGGTTATCCACGAAACTGCTGTACATGCTGTCGAAGGAAATACCGGTGAGACCTTCATACAGCTGGTCGGTAAGTTCCTCCAGCTTGCCCGCCTGGTCGATATAGTCATCCAGCTTCTCGGTCAGACGACCTCCATATCCGCCCTTGCCGGTATCCTGGATCTGCGTCCACATGTCCACGTTACTGCGCAACTTCTTCATCTCCTCCGGACTTAGGTTCCAGATGTCACCGTTCCAGCTACGCCCGATCTGACCGCTCAAACGGTCAATCTGTTCCTGTGAGAAACCGCCCCAGTAATAATTCCAGCTGTGATGCGAACCGTGATAGCCGGCCTGCGACATGGCCATGTCCAGATAGTTCGAGTTCGTCTCCTGCTGGAGCCTGTAGGCATCCCGGTAGGCGGCCACGGACTTTGTACCCTTGCTCGCCTTGATCTCCTCCGTCAGGTCCTCGATAGCCGTCTGCAAGGTCTCGTTGCGCTCGGTCAGCCGGTCGATGGTTTCCTGGACCTCTTTGGCATTGCTTGAAGTCGTCCAGGAGGAAAATCCGCCCCAGGTCAATGCGTCGAATATCTTGCCCACACCGGAAAGCAGCGATTTTCCGATAGTCACAAAAAGATCACCGGAAAGCACATCGTCAAGAATACCGCTCACGGCATTGAACACCGCATCGAGCAGGCCACCGATGACCACACTCAAACCATCCTTGAAAAGGTCTATAATACTTACAATCCAGCCGACAACAGGCACATCCTCAAGTGTTTCGGAAACCTTTCCGAAAGCCTCGCCCAGTTTGCCGTCCACTTCCTTGGCACCTTTGCCGAGTGTGATCAGGCCATTATACGCCCCGCTGATACTGCCGGAGGCAATCTGCTGCAATCCGTCCCTCACATTCTCCATACTGGTCTTCAGACCGGAGGCAGTATTCGAGAGGGACTGCCGGGCACTGTCAGCCGTTTCCTGCAAGGCGTTTATATTCTCACTCGCGGCATCGGCATTAGCCTGCGCCGTTTCCAGGGCTTGCCGGGCGGACTCCTTCTCCTGTTCGGTTCCGGACTGTTGCGCCTCAATGTATGATTTCTGGGCGGCAATGAGCGCCGTATAGGTGTCCGCATACACCGCCTGTGCCTCCTTCAGGTCTGAAAGGGCTTTCTGGTAGGCAGTGACCTCGGCACCCAGTTTCTTGAAACTGACCTTGCCGGAACCGCCCAAAGCCCTCTCCATCTGCTGGACGGCAGAGACAAGCGCGTCCTGACTGGCATGGTCGGCATTTCGGAACTCGTCAGTGAGCATGTATTTTCTGGCATCCGCCAATACAGGCTTTATCATATCGGAAAACATCCCGCCGAATTCACCGAAGACAGTACCCCAGTCAATACGGGCTTTCAGTTCCTGCACTTCGATGCCGGCAAGTTTGCTGTCACGTTCAACACCGAGAGAGAGCTTCTCGCTGCCGGATGTCGTCTTTTGTATCGTTTTCCGCATATTCGGTCGCGATGGCGAGTTTCTGCTGCTGGAAGGTGCCGTAGGCCTGCAAATATTCCTGCATCACTCCGAACTCTTCCCGATAAGCTTCCGCTAGTTTTTTTCTGTCGGCCGGACTCGTTCAGCTCACGGGCCTTGTCTATTTCGGACTGCTGATCTTCCGACAGCGAACCGGACTGCCCCGCTTTCGCGTTGTCACGTTTCCAACCGGCTTCCTGCTTGGCTATTTCATCCTTGCGTGCCTGGTATTCATTGTCTATCTGGCGCAGCTTCTTCTCCAGCCCCTCGGTCATCATCTCAATCTCCGCCTCGTCATTCTTCCTTTGCAGCCCGACGAGTTCCTGGCCCAGCTTTTCAGAAACCTGTTTGCGGCGTTGGGCTTCCTTCTCCGCCTTGTCCGCCTTCTTCCGTTCGGCCTCGGAATCCTTATCCTCACCGGGCTTGACCTTGTCGTACTCCTTTTTGGCGGTATCGACGGCATCCTTCAGTTCTTTCGCCTTCTTCTCAAACTCCTCACGGGAAAGGCTGTTGGACGTTTCCTGAAGAAAGGCGTTATAAGCCTTGAGCGCGTCCTGGTATTTCTCTTTTGCCGCAGCCACCCAGTCAGTGCTTGAATCCGTGGGCAGGTTACGCCGGTTTTGTTCCGAAACCAGTTTGTTCAGCTGATACTTCAGTTCGTCACGGGAATAAGTTCCGGTAAGATTTTCGTCACCCTGCGTAATCTTTCCGTATTCCTTCTCCTGGACAGACATCCGGGCAAGCAGGGTTCTACGCTGCTTTATCTGCTGTGCAAGGGTCTCGTTACTCACACCGGTCAGGTTTTCGAAATAGGCATTTACCTCGTCCTTGCGGATTTGTCCGTTCAGGCTCTTGCGTTTTCCGTACAGATTCTGAAGCTCTGCCTCCTCATCCCTTGAACGTGCGGATTTCTGGACATATCGGGCTCTTTGCCGCCCGTAGCTGTCCTGGTAATATTCGGTTGCCAACCGGGTCTTGCCTTCAAGTTCTTTTATCCTGTCATCCACACGTTTCAATTCATTGGCGGGATTGGATATGGACTCACCGGCTTCCAATCGGGCTATCTCTTCCTTGATTTTCTTGATATTCTTCAGTTTCTCATACTCGGTGTCGTATTTGGAGAATATATCCGGATATTTCTGTTCCAGCTTGTTTAGCGCCTCACGCCGGGCATCCGTGGACACGGCTTCATCCCCGGCAATGGAACACAGCTCCTCTATTTTGCGCCTGTGCTCTTCCTCGGCCTCTATGGTTTTCTGCTTCTGCTGCTGATACCTTTCCTCGGATTCCTGCAAACGTTCGGTTTCCGTCTTCATGGAGATCAGTGCCACGGCAACACCGGCAAGCAGGGTCGCAACCAGCACATAGGGATTGGAAAGCATGGTCCGGTTGAGCATCTTCTGCGCTTTCTCAACCAGCAGGAGCCAGTTGTAATGCAACGCCTCCGCAGCCACCGCCCAGCCTTTCACGGCCGTGACTGTCATGACGGCGGTCCGGTACACACCATACGTGCCGACAAGCCCGAGCAGGATACGGCCGAAACGTTCGTAATGCTCCACCATGTAGGAAACACCGGAAAGCGTGGTGTTGATGACACCTTCCGACTGCTGCCCGATTTCATTGAACATCATTGAAACGGCATCCTCTATATTGGAGATCTGTCCGGTTATCGTTTTGGATTGTGCCTCCATCAGACCACCGAATTTTCCGCCCTCGTCCGTCAGGCTCTCTATGACCTTCTGCACCTCGGGAAAACCGACCTTGCCTTCCTCCACAAGCTCCTTCACCTTGCTTTCAGCCACGCCGAACTGCTTGGCCAGTTCGGCGATCATAGGGATGCCCCGGCCGGTGAACTGGTTCAGGTCCTGTGTATAAAGCCGTCCCTGGGACATGGTGGTGCCGTAAAGATAGACCAGATCGTTCAAAGGGATGGAAAGTCCGGCAGCGATGTCACCCAAGCGGATCAGCGTCTCGTTCACTTTCTCCGCTTCAAACCCGTAGGCAAGAAGCTGCTTGGCACCCTGCGCGACATCCTCCAGGCCGAAAGGAGTGGTCGCGGCCGTATGTACCAACTGCTGCATCAGGGTGTCGGCCTTCTCCGCACTGCCGAGCATGGTCTGAAACGACACCTCCAGCTGCTGGAACTCGCCGCGTACCTTGGTGATGTTCGACACCAGCTCCTTGATAGTAAAGGCGGCTGCCAGCTTGCCGACGGTGTTGTTCAACAGGGAACCGCTCCTGTCAAGTTCCCGGATCTGTCTGTTGGCGGACGATGCCTGCTGGGACATCCGCTCGATCTTGCCCACGGCCTTGTCAAGACGGGCGCTCAAATGGTCCACCATAAGGAATTCTATTTGTACCGGTTTCATCTATTTTAGCTTGCTTTGAAAAAATCCTACTATTCCATCCGCTTCATCCTCGGCGCTCCGCTCATCCGCAGGACCGGAAGATCCGGACTTGTCACGGACATACCGGGGAGCGTCACTAAGCATCATGATCAGGGTCTGGTAATTCACCTTGTTCAGTATATAGTCCACGCTCCAGCCGGTGGCACTGGCAATCTGCCACACAAAACCGAAAGGGCTATGGGAGCCTTCATAACGGCTCTTTAACTCCCCTTCTTTCTTTGGCTCAGTCTCAAGCTCATCGGATTCGTCCGCTCGGCTGATCTGATAATAGGTATAAAAGGGTCGGTACCCATCAGGCTGACAAAACGCTTGATCGCACCCACCAGATAACGCTGTTCCATGAAGTTCCTTATGAGCCATGCCACCGGGCGCAAAAGCACGCGGCGGCTGAAAGGGCCACGACAAAGGGTATAGGCCACCATACGGCTCACCGCCTTGCCGTGAGAGGCCAGAAACTGCATTTCCTCCTCCTTGCTGAACCCCCACATCTCCTCACTGGTGATCCCCATCGACAAATATGTCCGGGCAAAAAGAATCTGACCGGACATATAAGGCCGCCTCATGGTCACGCGCAGCTCCAGCGGGGATTTCCTGAAAGGGATATGAAACGCTTTCAGCGGGACGCTCACACCGATATCCAGCAGCGCGTCCGCACCCTCACGCTGGATCTGCTTGATGACAGCTTCGTCCATACGCTACTCCTCGGCCGGGTTAGTGGAAGCAGCAGCGGCAGATTCAGCAGGAGGCAGTTTATACTGTTTCCACTCTTCCGGGATAGAATCCGTATTGAATACGCCATAGGGCTGGGAGCCGTCTTCCGGCATGGCCACTTCCAGCGTGCATTCGATTTTCGCCGTTTCTGTCAGGGTCAGCTTGCCGCCGAGATTGGAAAGTAGCGTGCCATTGGGAATCAGGATGCTCTGCCCCGAAACAAGGGCTATTTCCCACGGACCGGTCAGCAACACGGCTGCCGTCGGGGCCGTCCAACCAATCGGGGTTTTCTTTTCCGAGTCCTCTTCCTTGTAGTGCATGGTACCACCCAGCAAGCTATGCAGGTTTTCGTAGTTCAGCTGGATAACGTTGAACGTGGGGGCGATGCTGCCATTCGACTGGGGAATGATAAGCACCGGGGTTCCCGGCACCTGCTCCGCCTCGATTTTGGCGGATTCGGGTTTCTGCCCGCCCATGTCAAACGAATTCTTCTCTATGTAACCCACCACAAAGTCCTTGTATTTCACGGCACCGACGCCGTACATGAAATTCTTATTCATTGTTTCTTGATTTTGAAAGTTAATACTATGCCGGCAACACATCCGGTTATAAAAGCGGCCAGCGCTATTTTAACGGGACTAAAGCGACGTTCAAATTCCGTTTCAACTGTGAATGAGTCCTCATGTGTCTCATTACGGATACGGGTCAGTTCCTCCTCATAACACAGTACCAGCCGCTGGAGGCTGTCGCAGGATGCCTCCGCTATGATATTGCCGGCCACATCGCTCTTCACCGTCAGGCCCGCCTGCCCGTTCCTGGAATGGTAGGACGAACCGGAGGGAAGTTTACGGAGGCTGTCCGGAGGGATCGTCAGGCTCACCGCCGATTTCGGAATCCCCGCCATCAACAGCCCCCGCCTCACGTTTGACACGTTGTCGGCGCTTGACGACAGGCTGCTGTTCCGGTTCACCTCCGTCCTGCTCTTTCGAGTACTCGCGCATCCCGTAAAGAACAGGACAATCATCATGATGCCTGCAACTGTTGGCAGTATCAATGGCTTTCCGGAGGCGTGCCATTTCACGCCGGGTCGCCTGCAAAGCTTTCCTGTTTTCATTCAGTTCCTCTTTTAAGGGTTCTACAATATTCTCGATCAGGATACGGGTGGCATGTTCGGTGTTGTCAATCCGTACCGTCTCGGCTTCGGCGGTAGCCTTCTCCGCTTTCGCCCTCGCTTCCCTGACCGTTGATTTCAGGGTGATGATGGCTATTATCGTGGCTACCAGACCACCGCCCAGCACCAGATTCATGACTGCACTGAAGTCCATACGCACACTGGTCTTTCAGGTCAAAGCCTATTTGCCGGCATCCTTACCCGCAAACAGTCCGATGAGCCACTGGACAAAGCCCGTATCGGCAACACCATTGGACACAAGGGACGCACCGAACCCGTAACACAACGCGATATACCACGTGGCATCAGCGACAAAGCCCGCATCCAGCCACCATAAAAGCATGGCGGCCACAATGCCCACACACCAGCTGACAATCTGTGTCGCCAAGCCCTGCATTTTTGGAAACAGAGCCTTGATCCCTTCCGTGAGCAACACCACGCCACCGACAAAACCGGCAAAAGTGGTGATCATCGCGCTATAATCGACTTCCGGTACTGTACCGGTCTGGGCAAAAGTTGCTGACACGAATCCGAGTATCAGCACAAAGAATAAAAGAAATCTTTTCATGTTGTTGTTGATTTATTGAGTTATACCTATTTGTTTAAGCCATCTCTGTACATCAAAACTGGGGCAGGCTTTGGCCGCCAGTTCATTGTGACCGACGATTCTCACATCGGGAAAACGACGGTGGAAATCCTTCACGTACTTCTCAAGCGCCTTTTTTTGCCAGGAGGTACGGGTGTCCGCAGGCGTTTTACCATCCTTTGCACACCCGCCGGCATAGACGATATGGCGGCTCACGGAATTGTAACCGGCCACGCCGTTGGTCACTTCCCACGGGTCCACATTCGCGTCCTCGTTATTGTTCACCCAGGCGTTCCCACTCCGCCGTTCAGATGGAACAGGTCGGTATATCCGACCTGCTTCCAGCCGCGGCCGCCCTTTGAGACGGGGTTCGTATGCCAGGCACGAATCTCCGCACCGCTTACCTCACGCCCTTCAGGAGTGGCCGTGCAATGGATGACAAGATACTTCAGCTTTCCCATCACTCACCGCCTTCCTCTTCATCAACGGCCGCCTGGGACAGTGCTATCTCCACCTTCTTCTCCGGATCGGCGTCCAGGCCCAGTACAAGTGTGCCGGATACCGCCTTGCCGCTACTGTTCACACCGGCGGTGACCGTCAGAGAGCCATCGGTACCGACTGCCGTGAAACCGGCAGGAATGGAAACCACGCTGTAATCACCGGAGGCAGTGACCTTCACCTCCTTGCTCTCACCGGCGGCCTTGAAGGAAAGAGCGGCCGGGTCGGCAGAAATGCTGCGTTCCACTGCCTTGAACACCGGAGTCTCACGGGTGTCAAGCACCACGAACTCCTCGCCGAAGGCGATTTCCGTGTCGGCCTTCATCAGCAGCTTGAAGAAGTACAGCTCGCTGGAGTTCATCCACTTGTCAATCTGGATCACCTCCTCGTCGTCCTGGAGGTTCACACCGGCAAAAAGGTTGCCGTCAGCGCTCATCGAGCAGAGCGTGGCTACGATAAGGCCATCAGGCCAGGAATTCAGCGTCTCGATGGTGATACCCTTGTAACGCTTCTTGTTGATGTCCGTCTCGCTCGTGTTCTTGTACTCGCGTTCGGTCAGCTCGTCATCGTACTTGTCGAAGTCGTCAATACTCATCAGGATACGCAGGTTCGGATTCTCACGCAGGGCTTTTGGAATAGCCTTGCGGACAGCCTTCAACTTGCCGATCATGGAAGTATCGGAAGGAGCCGGAACCACGATCACATCCGGATCTTTAGCCGCCTGGGTCAGGATACCGTTGAAAAGGTGGTCGTCGTCCGAACCGAACTCGCCGTTCAGGTAATGCCAGCCCAGCTCGAACTTCACACTCTTGCTAAGTTCATCCAGAAGCGTGTTCTGCGCTTCGGGGGAAGTTCGGCAAACACGAGGTTGCCCTTCGGCTGCCACTTGCGCCAAACATGCTCGAAGGCACGGGGATTGAAAGTCGTGAACGCCATGAAGTCCTCCGGATCCAGTGATTTCTCCGAGTAATTGAAATTGCCTTTCGAGTCTTCCAAAGTCGGGTTCTCCTTACGCTTCTGGAGCATCTTGCCGGTCTTGATACGCGGCAGGCTGATTTTTTTCTCCACACCGGGGATCACCATGATCAGACCTTTTTCTACAAGGTCATTCCCGGTGGTGGCCAGGACCAGTATTTTCTCCAGTACCTCGCCGTTGTAATTCGTGTTTCTTACTACTATTGCCATGGCAAATGTTTTATTTATGGTTCAACTTGTCCTTAATCTCGCTCATGCGCTTGTTCCAGGGGCTTTCACCCGTCGGATTCACACGAAGGTCGGTCATGACACTACGTTTTGGGGAAAGCTTCTCCAATGCCTTTTCCCCGTTCTCCCGGTCTTTTGCCAGAAGGTTCTCATAGATGGGGCGGGTGGCGGCATCGATACGGCCGTCCTGTTCCGCATCATCAAGCAGTTTCTTACGCGCGGCAGCGTCATCCGCATCCGCCTTGTCCTGAAACACCTTCAGTTCGCCCTTCAGGCGGGTGACCTCGGCATCAAGGGCCGGGACTTTGCCAGCCTCTGTTTCCAGCAGTCCGATTTCACGCAGGAAATCGTCATCCGTCGCACAGTTCTTGAACCGCGGACGTCTCTTGAGTTCGTCTAAATTCATGCTATTCTCGTTTTGTGGCTTGTGCAGCCGGTTATTGAATATTTGAAATACTTGTTCGGGGGTACTGTCCTCCGGTACCGGGTCAGCGTCATAAATACCGTCGATAAGCCCCCAGCGCCAGCGCCTCGTCGGCACGCAGCCAGTGATCCTTGCCGTCAAAATACATCGCGCGGATTTCCTCCTTGTCCTTGCCCATACGGGTGGCATACATCTCGCAAAGGGTATCCTCAAGCGCCTCGATCTCACGGATGCAGTCCTTCATCTCATCCTTGTTGCCGTAACAGCCGCCCTGGACACTGTGAAGCATCAGACGGGCATAACGGCTCATCCGGACGGGCTTGCCGCAAAGGGCGATGACGGAGGCCATGCTGGCGGCGATGCCGTCCACGTAGATGGTAATGTCGGCCTTGCTGTTCTTCAAGGCATTGAAAATGGCGATGCCCGAATAAACCTCACCGCCGTTGCTGTTGATACGCACGTCCACCTTCCCGGTCAGGGCTTCCGCTTCCAGAAGTTCACGGGCAATATCACCGCTGCGCACGTTATCATCGTACTCACCGATGTCACCGTAAAGAAGGATGCAACAGGCATCGGTTCCGGGTATCATATTGAAAAATCTACTCATGTCACTATCGTTTTGGCAGGTCCTTCCCTGCAAAAGTTTACGGTGCGAAATTAGGGGGATTAAAAGCCTTTTTCAAACCGCGTTTTCATCATGGAGACTTTAAAGGATTGCCATGACGCTTTAAAATGTCATCATGCGGAGCGCGTTTTTTTTCGCTCCTTTTCCTTATCAATTTTGCACGTAAAAAAAGGAGGTAATATGGCCGAACTTACAAACGAGCAGAAAAAGGCATGGGCGAAAACGCTCTACACCCGCGAGACGCTTACGCAGGCGGAAATAGCCGAGCGTGTGGGGGTTTCACGGGTGACTGTGAACAACTGGATAGGCAAAGGAAACTGGGAGCAGTTGAAGGCTTCCATAACCATCACACGGGAGGAGCAGCTGAAGAACCTGTACCGGCAGCTGGCGGAACTCAACAACGCCATCATGGGAAAACCGGAAGGGGAACGGTTCCCGAACGCCGCGGAAGCGGACACCATTTCCAAACTGTCGAACGCCATCAAGAAACTGGAAACAGAAGTGGGGTTGGCGGACATCATCTCCGTGTTCTCCGACCTGCTCAAATGGGTGCGGACCTACGATTCCACGCAGGCGAAGGAGATCACCCCGCTTCTGGACGCGTTTGTCAAATCAAAATTATCCTGACATGGCAAAGAAAAGACTCACAACACAGGACAGGCTCGCGCTGGACAGCTGGAACGAGCTGGTGGCATCCGTGCGAGAACATTCGGACATCAACCCCACGGACACGGAAACGGAAATCAGGCAGAGGCGGGAAAGGCTGGAGAAGAACGACGAGGAGTGGTTCAAATACTACTTCGCCATGTATTGCACCTGCGAGTCCGCCGCCTTCCACAGGAAAGCCACCGGGCGGCTGATGAGGAACAACCGCTGGTATGAGGTAAGGGCCTGGTCACGCGAGCTGGCGAAATCCGCACGCTCCATGATGGAGATATCCAAACTGGCACTGACAAAAAAGATACGCAACGTGCTGCTGATCTCCAACTCGGCTGACAATGCGGAAAGGCTACTGCTGCCGTTCATGGCGAACTTCGAGGAGAACCAGCGGATCATACAGGACTACGGACAGCAGAAAAAACCGGGAGCGTGGGAAACCGGGGAATTCACCTGCATGTGCGGGTGCTCCTTCCGCGCCATTGGAGCCGGGCAGTCACCGCGCGGTACACGTAACAAGAACTTCCGCCCGGACTTCATCCTGGTGGACGATATAGACACCGATGAGGAGTGTCGAAACCCGGAACGCATCAAAACCAAATGGAAATGGCTGGAGGAGGCGCTGATACCGACCATGTCCGTATCGGGAAACTACCGCATCCTGTTCAACGGGAACATCATCGCGCCGGACTGCTGCATCAAAAGGGCCATCGAAAAGGCCACCGAACTGAAGGCGAAAGGAATCGGGCACGTGGATATCATCAACATCCGGGGAAAGGACGGGCTGTCCGTATGGTCCGAAAAGAACTCCGAGGAGGATATAGACCTCTTCCTTTCACTGGTGAGCGCGGCGGCGGCACAGAAAGAGTTCTTCAACAACCCGGTGGTGGACGGCGGCGTGTTCGCGGAAATCACCTACGGGAAAGTGCCGGCACTTTTCAGGTTCAAGTTCTTGGTGATATACGGGGACCCCGCACCGGGAGAGAACAAGACGAAAAAAGTTCCACCAAAACGGTATGCCTGCTCGGGAAACTCGCGGGAAGGCTTTATCTGATAAAAACGTTCCTGGACAGGGGGCTGAACGCGGAATTTGTAGAGTGGTACATCAAGCTGCTGGAGTTTGTGGGTGGGAAAACCACCGTGTACTGTTACATGGAGAACAACAAATTACAGGATCCTTTTTTCCAGCAGGTATTCCAGCCCATCGTGCGGCGGATACGCAGGGAAAGGAAAATATCACTGTACATCACCGGGGACGAGGAGAAGAAAACCGACAAGGCCACACGTATCGAGGCGAACCTGGAACCGCTCAACCGGGAGGGGAACCTGGTACTCAACGAGGCCGAAAAGGACAACCCGCACATGAAACGGATGGCGGAACAGTTCAAGCTGTTCAACCTCCAACTGACCTATCCGGCAGACGGACCCGACTGCGTGGAGGGGGGAAACAGAATTATAGACCGCAAGGCCAGACAGTCGGAAAAGCCCGTCATTGTCACAAGGAAAAGCACGCGGTCACAAAACAAGTACAGAGTGTAAACTTCAATACCTATCATTATGAGCAAATTTATCGAACTTTCAGACTACGACGCGAGCATACACCGAGAGATTCTGGACGCACTGACAAGGGAGGATGACGCTGTCGTGGAGATATGTGAGGACCGCGCCGTCGCCGAGATGCGCTGCTACCTTTCCAGACGTTACGACTGTGACAAAATATTCACGGCAACCGGTGACAAACGCAACCAGCTTGTCCTGATGATGGCCATCGACATAGCCGTGTACCACATCTTCTGCATACATAACCCGAGGAACCTGTCACCGCTGCGGAAGGAACGCCACGAAAGGGCCGTCAAATGGCTGGAAGCCGTGGCGGCCGAGGAGATATCGGTGGACGGCCTGCCCCTGCTGTCCGAAGAGACGAGGGCGGCAAAATCAAATTTCCTTATCAAAAGCAACCGTAAACGTGTAAACCATTGGTAATATGAGCAAAAGAAAGAAAGGGGCCGGAAAGATAACCCAAAGCGGGAACCTGCCGAGGCCCGGGCAGAAAGGACCCGCAACCATCATACTGACACAGCCCAGAAGGTTCGGTATAGACATAGCGGACTACATGCTCGCGGTAAGGGCTTTCGAGAATGTGGACTACTCCAGACGCTTCAGGCTGTACGACCTGTTCAGCGACATACTCATGGACACGCACCTGACAAGTGTCATTGAGAAACGGAAGAATGCCGCACTGGCATCTTCCATAGAATTCCGCAGGAACGGGAAACCGGACGAGAAGGTGAACAAGCAGATCAGGTCCCCATGGTTCCGGAAGTTCATAGGGGACATCCTGGACGCCAAATTCTGGGGGTTCTCACTCGTGCAGTTCTACCGAAAGGGGGAATGGGTGAACTACGACCTGATACCGCGCAAACACGTCGATCCCGTGCGCAGGCTCATACTGCGGCACCAGACGGACACCACCGGGACGTCTTGGGACGAGTACCCGGACCTGTTGTTCATCGGTTCACCCGACGATCCCGGGTTGCTGGTGAAAGCAGCCATCTGGGTGATATACAAACGTAACGACGTGGCGGACTGGGCACAGTTCGCGGAAGTGTTCGGAGCGCCCATCAGGGAGTACACGTATCCCACGGATGACGACGAGGCACGGCAGAGGGCGCTGAACGATGCGGACAGCACCGGAAGCCTGTCGGTTTTCGTGCACGCGGAGGATACGGTGCTCAAGCTCGTGGAAGCCGCGAACAAGACAGGGAGCGCGGACCTCTACGACAAGCTCTGCGAGCGCTGCAACAACGAAATCTCAAAGCTGTTCCTCGGAAACACGCTCACCACCGAAGCCTCCGACAAGGGTACGCAGGCACTGGGAACCGTACACAAGGACGTGGAGGAGAAAGTGACGCTCTCCGACAGGCAGGACATCCTCGACGTGCTCAACTATGACATGGCCGACATATTCGCAATGCTCGGAATAGACACCACAGGCGGGGAGTTCTGCTATCCGGAAAAGAAGCTTATCGAACCGGAGAAAAAGATGTCCATCCTCACACAACTGCGCACGAACTTCAACCTGCCGGTGGGTGACGACTATCTCTACGAGGAATTCGGGATCGAGAAACCGGCAAACTATGACGAGCTGAAGAAACGCCAGGAGGAGAAAGCGGCGGAAATCGAGGCGGCGAAGGCCCGAGAGACCGAAAAGGCGGAAGAGGATGAACCGGATCCGGAAGAAGAACCGGAACTGGAAAAGCACGGTAAAGGAACACCCAAAGAAAAGAAAAATGCCCTTAAAAACGCATACAACTGGCTGAAACGTTTTTTCGGGAAAGCCCCGGGGAGAGACGGGGCAGCTTTAGAATGGTGATAAACGACCTCTACAGAATGGAGGACAAACAGGTGGGAACTTTATTCTCGTTCGATGAAGAGGTACTGAAGAAAGCCCTGAAGAACATATACAGCAAAGATTTCCATCCCATGACCGACATCGAGGAGAACCTGTTCGAGGCCACGTGGAAAACGATGAACAAAGCTACCGACAAGGGGTTTGGGACACGGAAAACCGATGATCCGGATTATGACTTCTACCGTGAAATCCGAATGAACAACGCCGTGTTCGCAGCTTTCAAGGTACACAGGGCACAGAACGACATGGCAGCGCTGCTGCTGGACAAAAACGGAAGTTTAAAGCCGTTTGAACAGTGGGTGAAGGAAGCCATGCCCATAGCCGACCACCAGATGATCCATTGGCTGCGTACAGAATACGACACGGCCGTCATACGGGCACACCAGGCCGCGGACTGGAGACAGTTCGAAAGGGAAAAGGACATATTGCCGAATCTCAAATGGATGCCGTCCACATCCATACATCCGGGAGCCGACCACAGGATTTTCTGGGGGACCATACGTCCGATAGATGATCCGTTCTGGAACGAGCACAGGCCCGGGGACAGATGGAACTGCAAGTGCACGCTCTCATCAACGGATGAAGCGCCGACAGCGGTACCGGACGAAAACGGGCAGAACAAGGCACATGACGGTCTGGAAAACAATCCGGGAAAAGACGGCAAAACTGTTTTCAGACAAACACCCCTACATTACTGAAGCGCATCCGGGAGCAAAAAAAGCCGTGGACGCACTGACCAGGCGCATCAACGAAATGATAGCCGAAATGCCGGACAACCTGACGCTGGAGGAAAAAACCGACATCGCCCGCAACAATCTCAAGATAGAAAAGGCACTCGGCGTTACCAAAGGCAAGCCGATGACATACGAACAGGCGAACAAGGGAAAGGAGAACCCGAAATTCGGAAAAGAGGAAGGATACCGCGTGAATTGCCAGACCTGCACCGTGACACACATGCTCAGAAGGTTGGGGTTTGACATCGAGGCAAAACCCAACATCAGACAAAGCGCATACAATGAAATGGCAAAACAAGGTATCACATGGGAAGAACGTTTCCTGAACCGGGACGGAACAAAGCCGGATTATGACTATACCTATAAATGGCAGGTCAGAAAGGGATATCAAGTAATGAATGCAAACCGGCTGAAGGAATACTTCAGGGAAAAATTCAGAGAGGATGGAATATACGAGATATATTGTGCCTGGAAAGGCGGCTCCGCACACGTGTTCTGCGCGGAGGTGACTGAAGGAAAGACAAGGTTCTTCGACCCGCAAACCGGAAAGGATGATGCAAGCAATTACATACAGAGCATGAAAGCGGGCCGTGTGGGAGTGATAAGAATAGACAACAAACTGGTAAATCCCAAAATCATGGGACTATTCATCACCAAATAAACGGGAAGAAAGTGCCAGCCCCTCCTCACCGTCCACCAGACGGCAGGACTGGCCGTCGAACAGAATAAAGGCGGGAAGACCGACAGGCAACTCAAAACCATCCCCGTCAACACAGCCCACGGAATAGATGCTTCCTTCAGGGGAACTGGCTGATAAGACAACGGAGTTGTAACCGCTACTGTTTGCTAATTCCGACACTTGTTTAGGTATTTCCATAACGCAAAAAGGCACATAAAAAACGCCTTGCTGCAAAAGTATAAAATTATTTTTTTAATTCAGTCATTCATGGACATAAAAGAATATTCAAAGCTGCTAAAAGCCAAACGGAAAGAACTGGATGGACTAATGAAACGGAAGATGCCGGTTATCGCCGGACGAATGGCAAAAGACCATTTCCAGGACAATTTCCGGCAGGGAGGATTCGTAAACGGGGGATTACACCCGTGGCCGAAAGCGAAAAGGCTGTCCTCGGGACGGACCGATGCGGCAGGGAACTACGGGACGCTGCTCTCCGGAAGGAACCATCTCTTCAGCTCCGTCAAATACATGCCGGGAGAATACCGGGTGAGGGTGGCAAACGAACTCGTCTATGCGCCGGTCAATAACTGGGGAGGAGAAGTGCATCCGACCGTTACGCCCCAAATGCGGCGTTTTGCATGGGCGAAGTATTACCAGGCTTCAGGCAAGGCTAAAAAAGCCGCCACGGGCAAAAGAAAAAGCAAAAAGAAGGGTTCTGCCGCAAATAATGAACCGCAGGAAAATCAGGAAGCGCTGAAATGGAAAAGGCTGGCGCTGACCAAAAAGAAAAAGCTCCGGATAAAAATACCGCAACGCCAGTTTATCGGGGAAAGCCGGGAACTGTCCGAAAAGATAGACCGGAAAATGGAGAATGAAATCAGAAATATTTTAAACTTATAACAACATGGAAGAAATTTTTATCGCAATCATGGAACGCATCGCCGAAAAGATACCTGAACTGTCATACATTGACGAGGACTACGGACAGCTTGAAGCCGGGGCGGAGGAGGACCACTACCCGGTAACCTTCCCCTGCGTGCTCATCGGGAACGCCGAATCGGACTGGAATGACCTCGGTTACGGGGTACAGAAAAGCGAGTCACTCATCACCATACGACTGGCCATTGACTGCTACGATGACACCCACTACACCTCCGGAACCTATGACAAGGTAAGGGAACGCCAGCTCAAGGCTAAAGAGCTGTACAAGGCCTTGCAGGAGTTCCAGTGCACGGAAGAGACCAGCCCGCTGGTCAGGGTAAAGAGCCGGGACTATTCGCTGCCGGGAAACATCAAGGTGTACGAGACGGTTTATTCCTTCACGCTGCATGACGAGTCGGCCATGCAGTAAGGGGAAGGTTCATTCCCCCGTGAACAGGGAAAGCTGGACGGCTGTCAGGCGGGGTTTCTTAACCTTTGAGACGGGCTTCACCTCCAGGTCCTTCAGTTCCCGACACTTGCGCCGGATAATGGACATGATCCGCTCCTCGGAAATGAAAAACTCCTGCCGGGACAACACTTTCAGGGCATCATCAAAACGCAGGCGCTGCACCTCCGTCCAGTAATAGTAACGGCGGCACAGGGCTTCATCACGGAGTTCTATCAGGTTTTTATCTCGTCCTTTGGCCATAAGTTCAGGTATATGCTGCAAAATTAGGCATTTAACCGGGGATGTTAATAAAAAAAACGCCGCATCGTGTATGAATGCGGCGTTTTTCTGTTTTAGAGTGTGAACAAAATCACATGGTCATCAGTTCGGTGTCATCCTCACCCGGGACAAACGGCTCGATGCGGGTGATCACCTTGCTCTGCACCTTCACCCGTCCGCTGCCATTACAGACCGGACATTTTGCGGATAAAGGAGCTCCTCCCTGGTCCAGGTAAAAGATACGTCCCTTGCCTTCACAACGCTTGCAGGCCATGACGTGCGGCGCGATGTTCTTCGTCTTCTCCATAACTACAACCGGCAGAATGAAGGCTCGATACGGCGCCAGACACCGTTCTCGTCACGTTTATGAAAATAGTAGTTCACCGCGGTCTTGTACACCACATTGCTCTCACGGAAGAGGTCCATGATCTCCGTGTACTCGCTGTCGAAACGGTCCTCCAGCTCATACAGCTTGCTCACCGACTTGTAGTCCAGATCACCCTGGCGGTTACGCTCGATCATGGTCATACCGAGCTGGTACATCGGATCATCGGTACCGAGTTCCCGGCTCATGGCGTAACGCTTCAGGTAATCCACCAGACGCTCGGCGGCGAGGTTGGCACGCTCGTCGAAACTCTTCACCTTGTTACTCCTCACTTCCAGCTTCATGTCACCGTCCACGATGGTGAAACTCGCCTGGTCATCCTTGCGAAGTTGCCCATAGTCACGCATCAGGTCACGGAAAGAGGCGGCTTCCTTCTCTACCCAGTCACGGAAGGCCTTCACGTCATCCACAACTGGAAACAGCCTGTTCTTCACTTCAAGCATGAACTGCGCACGAAGCCCTTCGTAGGCATCGCGACGATTGCGCTTGTTTTCCTTCTCTTCCTGCTGGAGCTGTTTCAAAAGCTCCTTCCTGTCCTGGGCGGACAGGCTTTTTAATTGTTCTTTCAAGTCCATAACTAAAAAATTAAATGGTTATTACTGTTGTTTATTCTCACGTTTGCGGCGGATGGCGCGCAGCTTCACCTGCAACGTGTCCAACGCCTCACAGTCAAGTTCACGGAACTCCATACCAGCGATACGGCTGTCCAGGCAGAAAGCGTTCACCTTGTCCCAGTCGGCCGTATCGATGCCCAGCAGCTGCATCTGGTGCAGTACCGCGGAACGCTTCTGACGGAGAATCTTCCGGAGCTCCTCACGGTAAGTGGGCGGTACCAGCTTCTGCATCCCGGCCACGGCAGCGCTGTATTCCTTCAGCGTCATCTCGCGCAGGCTCGTGGTGCGGCCGTCCGTGTACTGGGAGACGATGCTTTCCTTCAGTGCCTCACGATCCGATGTCGGAAGGCGGTTCAAAAGGCTGTAAAACGCCGAATAATTCTCGGGCTTGTTTAGCCGTTTACGGGTATTGATGTCTATCTGCATGGTGATGCTGTTCTTTTATTGCTTATTTTAAGGTCATTGATTTCCTTAATCACTCTCTTTACTCTGATAGTACACAAATAATCAAGAAGATGCTCTTTTTCATTTTTTGTACACTTATACTGGTTGAAAAATTCAAATATGTCCATTCTTTTCAGAATTTTCATTAACTCAAACTATTCATACCACTATCAACACAACTCTATGATTTCACCCACGGCAGAGCGCAGAAGAGTACGCAAGACCGAAGGGTTTCCGCTATCATAGATGACTTCCACACAACACTCGCGACGTGCATTACGTGACACGACCAGCTCGCAGGTCATATTCTCTCCAAGCCATTTCTCCACCACTTTACGGACACCCGCAGCAGTGGTCACAATTACCATTTTTTTACTCATAACTTTATTGTCTTGAAGATTATTCAGTTGCCTTTTTAATTGCATCACATAAAATGTCATAAACAGGCTCTTCAGCGCAAACATACCTAAGCGCTTCTTTACATGCCCTAAACAATTCAGGCGCAGCGGCTATTAATTTAGCATTCTCCCGCTGTTTTCTCGTTCCATTCTTATGTCTTCCCTGCGGAATAGGAACAAGAGCCAAAGGATATTCAATAGAGGTGTCTTCTTTTATAAAAATCACACCATCAGGAAAAAGCGGTGTTTGTTCCTCAACAGTTTTCCATTTTATCAAAATTTCTTTTCTACTCATAATTACTCTGTTATAGTGATTTTAATAGTTCCTCTTTAGATGGTGCATAGTTTTTTTCTAAATCGGATTCATAAACTTCAAGCCTATACCCAGCACTTTCTCCTATACGTAGTTTATATTTGCAAAACGGGGTGTATGGTCCATTGGTATCATAATTAAAGTTAGAGGTAGCTTCTACTGTTTCCACCAAGAACTCCTGCACTTTGTTGTTGTAGATACCCCAAACCTTTTGACCGGGCGTGAATTTTGTTTCTATTCTCATATTAGCTCCTTTCCATGATTACTTTGAATTATTCAACTCTTATCCTTCCGGTGTACTGGTTTCCCCGGAACTTCATCCCCTTGGTGAAGCCGCCCGGATATCCCAGTTCCTTGCTCCTCGCATTTGCCAGCAGCAGATGTTCCCGACTAAGGGAGGCTACAAAATCTTTATCCTTTTCCAGTCCAAGCTCTCGGGCCTTCCGGGTAACACTGCGTTCGGAAACGCCAAGCATTTCAGCCAGCTCCCGGTTGAGGGTATTATGATAATGGCGATGCATGATGGAAAGCATATTGCCGTTCCAAAAGATACGGGTAGAATATCCCTTATGCTCGACGAGCCGTCCCAGTGTCCGATGCATGAAAGTACCGTCAGCAACCTTCCGGTGCTTGCAGTACTGTTCACGCTTGTACGCCAGCACACATTCATGGCACCAAGAACTCCGCCCCCCATTCTTCAGCGGATAGAACTCACGCATCCACAACTTTCGACCGCAATGCGGACAGATGCGTTTACGTTTCTGCTTGTTGTTATTCTCACTCATAACTATTTATACTACATTCATCAGTTCATGTTCAAATTCCCACAAGATGGGACAACATTGATATCCGCCTTTCTCACCTGGGCCTGCATCAGCGCCATGGACAGCAACATGCAGACACGTTTGTCAGCCTTGACGGTTCCAGATATGGAACCCATAACATGGTCACCCTTGCCGGTCACGATTGAACCAGCAACCTGCTCAAGCCCGTCCGGATGCTCCTCACTGGCCGCAACGCTCATAAAAGCGCTAAGGTCGTTCTCCTTACAAAAGTTCTCCACGTACCGGCAGAGTTCCATTACTGCCGCTTTCTGTTTCTCTGTAATCATTTTAGTAAAATTTTAATCATTAATAATTATATGTTATTTCTCAAGAATATAGTCGCACTCAAGAACTTTGACACCACCGTAAAATGTCACTTTGGACGTATCAGTGATACCAAAATGTTCTTTATCCGCGAAAATCATATTTTTCACACCGGACTTCATTTGCCGGACAACGTCCTTAGCTCTTTTAGCGGTCCAGTTATGGGCGGCAAAACCAGCCTTGAACTGGTAGGTGGTCGTTATGGCACCGTTCTGGATTCTGGTGGAAACGGTAACGGTACCTACACAATTTTCTATTACTTTCTTCTTTCCCATGATGATTATTTATTTGTTGGTTTCCAATCCACTGTTATAATCGCATCCAATTCACCGCTACCGCCACACACCGGGCAGGGCACATGCACGTCCTCGCGGCTGCCCTCCTCCATTCCCCAGAACCAGCCGTTACCCTTACAGTAACCGCACTTGTGGCCGGTACTGACGAAGTTCTCACGGTTAGGCCCCTTGCACATATAGGCGGGAGGACAAATCTCCAGCTGTTTCTTTATCCTGCTCATGCCTGGCCTCCTTTCTGTCTCGGTCCCGCCACATTCCAATAGTCATAGGCGCCCTTCTCCCAGATTGTGTATTCACCGGTGGCCCCCTGATAACGTCCCTTACTGAAGGCGACGTAGCCCTCCACCCATATCTTCAGGTCGGCATCATACATCACGCTCGTGGCCGCATCACCTTTAGGATTCTTGCCGCGGGCATGGCTGATGAAAACAAACAGCTTGTCCGGAAACTCCTCCTTCAGCTGGATATAGTCACGATACGTCATCTGCGTGTATTGGAAGCTGTCAATGATCACGATGTTGAAACTCTTATGACGCCGGAGCCTGATCTTCAAGGTGGGGATGTCCTCCTTGATGAACGCCAAATGGCGGCTTACCTCGGCCATACCAAAGCGCCGCAGGTTATTTTGGACTGTCAGAGAAGTTCCTTCCTCCAGGGAGTTGAACGCCACACGGTCATACTTGCAAAGTTCCTTGCAGAGCTGCATCACGAAAGAGGTCTTGCCGTTACCACTGTTGCCCCACACGAACCAGCAGCCCCGGACTTCCGGAGTGTCGAAGGCATCCTTCCATTTCCCCTCAAAAGGGAATACGTCATACTTCTTGTTCAGAATGTCCCTGACATTCAAGGCACGTCTCATGCCCGCTTTTTTATTATCCTTTTTCTCTTCTTCCATGGTCAGAACAGTTTTAGTTGTCGGATATTGTCTATTTGATCAAGCACGGCCTGCCGTGCGGCACCCCGCAGTTTCTCGTGGCAGAGCATCCTGCCGAGTGCCCACAGAAGGGCATTCTCACGGGTGGCAAACTGTCCCCATTTACGTCCCGGGTTGAAACCACCACCGGAACCGCCCACCTCCATGTGAACGCCGGCAACCCACCAGCCGTCCTGCTGTCCAACAAGGGCGTCCAGGTAGTCGCGACCATTCCGGTAAACGGTCACCGTCTCGTATTCCCTCAAGACTGGGTAATCGCTCCAGGGAGCAGGAAGCTGCTCGCGACCGTCGATCTTTAAGTATTCAAATTTGTTTTCCATATCCTTAAAATTACGTTTGAACGGTATTTGAACGGGAGTCATTCCCCCACCATGCGTTTCACCTTGTGAATGGACTTCCTCACACGCCGCAAATCAAAGTCACATGTCGAAGCCTCCTTTATCACCTTATCAATGTTTTTTTGTCAGTCACACCGTTGGCGGAACAGATCGCGAACACGTCGTTCACGTCTGTAGGCTCCAGCTCATAAAAATTTTCCGTCCGATACGGCTGTAGAACTCCTTGTAGCCAGGCTTCTGGTATCGCAGACCATTGCTGATGCGTTTGGCAATATAATCGGTACTCAAAAACACGACGCCACATTTCTCCTCCAGTTTGTTGTACAGGCTGATGAAGTAGTGGAACACCGGTTCGGTCAGCTTGTCCGCCTCGTCGAACACCAGCAGGGGCGCGTCCATCTGGATGATATCATCCAAAATAAGTCCCCACACCTCACGGATATTATACCCTTCAGTCCGGATCCCGACCGTGCGGGCTATCTCGCGGACAAAGTCACCTTTCTTCATGTCCTCGGAGCAGAGAATATAGAAAACCTCCTTATGCTCATGAAGGTAAACACGGGCGGTGGTACTCTTGCCACAACCGGCCTCACCAGTCACCCCATGTGACATTGCGCCAGCGCTGCGCATCGGAGAGCACAGCCGTGATCTCCTGGTAAGCGCCAGTCTCCACGATCTGCCAACCGGTAGCGCTTACACCACCGACCTGCGAGGCGACATTACGGAACATCTCGTCACTGATATTCTCATAACGCCCGTTCAGGATATTGCTCACAGTACCCACACTGACTCCCTTCAGACTACCCGCGGCCTTCGTCTGGCTCGGATACTTCGCCACGTAAGCCCGGAGGCTCTCACTGATGGCGTTCTTCTCTTTCATTGTAATTTCCATAATCAATATTTTTTCATCTTGTTATAAATCTGTTTCTATATTCCGACCACTTGCGGATGCTCACTTCCTTCATTCTCAAACGCTGTCCCATGTCACGTTGC
>ENA-OQCU01000151-OQCU01000151.1-human-gut-metagenome-genome-assembly--contig:-NODE-151-length-37482-cov-8.453246_pt1 | contig 37482 bp, 26 predicted proteins | sample MGYA00242504_ERZ504590 | MGnify/ENA primary metagenome ERZ504590 (study PRJEB26092, sample SAMD00036318) | human gut metagenome | host: Homo sapiens | study: EMG produced TPA metagenomics assembly of... | reverse complement strand
GCCGATCTGGAAAAAGCGCAGCTCCGACGTTGAGCAGAAGGATTACAACGAGTTCTACAAGTCCACGTTCCACGACTTTGACGATCCCGCGCGCACTATCAGCTTCCATGCCGAGGGTACGCTTGAGTACGATGCGCTGCTGTTTGTGCCGGGTCGCGCCCCGTTCGATCTGTACAGCAAGGACTACGAGAAGGGCCTGGCGCTCTACAGTTCCAACGTGCTGATTATGGAGAAGTGCGACGACCTGCTGCCCGACTACTACAACTTTGTGCGCGGTGTCGTGGACTCTGCCGACGTGACGCTCAACATCTCGCGTGAGACGCTGCAACAGAACCGTCAGCTCAAGGCCATTGCCAAGCGTGTCGAGAAGAAGATCACTGCCGATCTTGAGGACATGCGCGACAACGACCGCGAGGCATACGAGAAGTTCTTTGAGAACTTTGGTCGCGGTCTGAAGTACGGCATCTACTCGAGCTACGGCATGAAGGCCGACGAGCTCGCCGACCTGCTGCTGTTCTGGTCTGCCAAGGAACAGAAGATGATTACCCTGGCCGAGTATGCCAAGGGTATGCCCGAGGACCAGAAGGCCATCTACTACGCCGCCGGCGACTCGCGTGAGCGCTTGGCCAAGATGCCCGTGGTAAAGGGCGTGCTCGACCGCGGTTACGACGTGCTGCTTCTGACGCAGGACGTGGATGAGTTCACCTTCCAGGCCATGCGTGAGTACGTTGCTGCCGATATGCCCAAGATCTACGAGGACGATGCAGCTCGCGAGGCTGCCGAGAAGGCAGTTGCCGACGGTGCCGAGCCCGAGGTCGAGGATCGTCACCTGGAGCTCAAGAACGTCGCGACTGGCGATCTTGATCTGGCGACCGAGGACGAAAAGAAGGAGGCCGAGGACGCCACCAAGGAAAACGAGGACCTCTTTAGTGCTATGAAGGAGGCGCTCGGTGGCAAGGTCGAGAAAGTTGCCGTCTCCGCGCGCCTGACCGATGCCCCCGCTTGCATCACCACCGAGGGTCCGCTTTCGCTCGAGATGGAGAAGGTGCTCCAGAAGGGGCCCGAGGGCGCGCCCGACGGCATGCCCAAGAGCCAGCGCGTGCTCGAGCTCAACGCCAAGCACCCGGTCTTTGACAAGCTTGTCGCTGCCCAGAAGGCAGGTGACGCCGACAAGATCAAGCAGTACTCCGGCCTGCTCTACGATCAGGCCCTGCTGGTCGAGGGTATCCTCCCCGAGGACCCCGTTGCCTTCGCGGCGGCTGTTTGCAACTTGATGTAGTTAAGTAGTTACGCCTTTGGGTCCGCCGTTCTAACGAACCTATTGGTTCCGTCGTTCTAACGAACGACGGACCGGTCGACGCTGCAAACGCCCCTAAGCGGCAATCTGACGTTCAATCGTCGGTCGCGTACCAAAGTACGCTTCCCTCCTCTTTCACGTCACCTTGCTCGCTCAGGGGCGTTTTCGCTGACTTATGCTCAACCTGCGACGCTTTCGTGGCCCTAAGTAGTCATCGGGGACGTTCTTGTTTGACTAGTCGTTTAAGAACGTTCCCAATGACTATTCGGATTGCTAATTTGTGCGGGCTGTGGTTTTGTGACCTGCTGAAATTAAAGATACTGTACAACTGTACACTAACTCATCTTCGTAGTATATTGCTACCCGCAAAACTCAGCACCATTGTGCCGCGAGGCACTAAAGCGCCTACGTACAATGGTTGTCGATAGTACGATTCGATTCAACGACAGGATGGATGGTCCAAGCGTGAGTCTCGGCAGCAAACTATCCAACGCAAAGGTCTCCTTTGCGATATTCAAGCGCGACATTAAGCGACTGCTTGTGAACCCCGTCGCCTTGGTGGTTACCCTGGGCGTGTGCGTTATCCCCTCGCTGTATGCCTGGTACAACATCGTGGCAAACTGGGATCCGTACGGAAACACCCAAGGTATCAAGATTGCCATCGCCAACAACGATCAGGGCACTCAGAATGACTTGGTGGGCGAGCTCAACGCGGGCGACCAGGTCGTCGATCAGCTCAAGGAGAACGATCAGCTGGGCTGGACCTTCGTCGATTCGGCCGCCGATGCCAAAGAGGGCGTCGAGAGTGGTGAGTACTATGCGGCCATCGTAATCCCCAAGAACTTCTCCGACAATCTTGTTTCGATGCTCGATGGCAATTACCATCAGCCGAAGCTCACCTATTACGTCAACGAGAAGAAGAGCGCTATTGCGCCCAAGGTCACCGACACTGGTGCCAATACCATCGAGGAGCAGATCAACTCGGAGTTTGTCTCCACGGTGGGCGAGACCGTCGCGGGCATTGCCAAAGATGCTGGCATCGACCTTAAAGACAAGGCGAACCAGACCCGGGATTCGCTGGCGGGCTCGGTGTCCGAGGCGTCTGATACCCTGGGCGAAGTACGCGATTCCATCGGCGACATGAACACCGCCATCGACAAGACGAGCAGCTCGATTGCTTCGGCCGATGCTGCGCTGGCGGGCCTGCAGGGGCAGGCGCCCTCTCTAACGCAGGCGATCTCCCAGGGCAACGACCTGCTGGGCGAGGCTCGCGCCACGGCGGGCAACTCTATCACCTCGCTCTCCAAGGCACTCTCGGAAGGTAGCCTTGCACTCACCAAGACGTCAGCCTCCGCGAACGCTGCGATTGGCAAGCTAACGGGTACGGTCACATCTACGACCACCCGCATCGACAACTCGCTCGAGTCTCTCCAGGCGACGATCGATCACAATAAGGCCGTTATCGGGCACTTGGAGATTCTCGTTAATGACACGTCGACAGGTTCCGAGGAAATTGACGCGCGCATTGTATCGACCATCGATTCGCTTCGCGAGCAAAACCAGAAGCTGCAGAGCATCAAGGATGGCCTTTCTGCACAGTCGAGCGCCATGGCAAACGACGCTACGGCAATCTCGAACGCGAGCAACGCACTCAACGCGGCAATTCAGACCGGTACGGCTAACCTCGGTCAGGCTCAGACCGATCTGGGTCAGAACGCACTTCCGAAGGCTTCGAGCGCGCTTGACTCCTTTGCCGCCGTTTCGGGCGATTTGACCGGCATTGTGTCGGGTATGACCCCCACGATAGCGAGCGCGCGCGGCACGCTAGCGCAGCTCGACGCCACGCTCAAGCAGGCAAAGACCACGCTATCCCAAACCGACGCCTCCCTTGCCAAGGTTCAGGACAAGCTCGCGACCGCCGCCAATGACATTGCGGCGCTGCAGACCTCTGAGTCTATGGGCGAGTTAGCCGACCTCATGGACGTCGACGTCAATGACGTGGCAGATTTCATGGCATCTCCGGTTGAGCTGACGTCCAAGTCAATCTATCCGGTCAAGAGCTTTGGCTCGGGCATCGCGCCCTTCTACACCAATCTGGCGCTGTGGGTGGGCGGCTATGTGCTCATCGCTATCTATAAACTCGAGGTCGACCGCGAGGGCATCGGTAGCTTTACGGCGCGTCAGGGCTACTTTGGCCGCTGGCTGCTGCTGGTGATCCTGGGCGCGTTCCAGGCCATTATCGTTACGGTGGGCGACCTGGTCATTGGCGTTCAGTGCGTCAATCCGCTGCTCTTTGTACTGGGCGGCATCGCTATTTCGTTCACCTACGTCAACATCATCTATGCGCTGTCCACCACGTTTAAGCATATCGGTAAAGCCATTGGCGTCATCCTCGTCATTGTGCAGATCCCCGGCTCGTCGGGCATGTACCCCATCGAGATGATGCCCGGCTTCTTCCAGTGGCTGCACCCGCTGCTGCCCTTTACCTATGGCATCAATCTGCTGCGTGAGACGGTCGGCGGCATGTATTCGTTCAACTACCTGTTTAACCTGTGCATTCTGGGCGTGTTCTTGATCGTGGCGCTCTTTATCGGCCTGCAGCTGCGTCCGCTGCTGCTCAACCTCAACCTGCTCTTTGATAAACAGCTTTCCACGACCGGTATGATGATTTGCGAGTCTAACGACCTGCCGCGCGAGCGCTACTCCTTGCGAACGGCCATGCGCGTCGTGCTCGATTCCGATTCGTACCGTCGCGAACTGCTCGATCATGCGGTCGCCTTTGAACATCGCTACCCGTACTACATCAAGGGCGGTTTTGCCGCCGTGGTGGGCGTTCAGGTCCTGCTCTTTGTCCTGTCGACGGTTCTCGATATCGACAATAACGGCAAGATCATCCTGCTTGTCATTTGGATCATCTCGGTTATTGCCATCTGCGGCTGGCTTATCAATATCGAATATATCCGCGCGAGCCTCAATACCCAGATGCGCATCTCGGCGCTTTCCGATGAGGACCTGCGTCGCGAGATGCGCGAGCACACGGCCGCCATTCCTGCCGCCCGCCGCATGTTTGGCCTCAACGCCAGCGAGCGTGATGCCAAGGGTGGCGATCAGTCCACGGGCCGCTTGCCGCATATAGGCTCGCACCATAAATCTCAGGGCAGCGACAGCACAGCCACAAATGATGGAGATACCACCCCGCTTGGCAAGCACTCCAAAGGAGGTGAGGCATAAATGAAGAACATCCTGCATCTGTTTAAGCGCGATGTCCAAAACGTGTCTCGCTCCGTAATCGGCTTGGTTGTCGTGATGGGCCTCATTATCGTGCCGTGTCTGTACGCGTGGTTTAACATCGCCGGCAGCTGGGATCCGTACGGCAACACCGGCAACCTCAAGATCGCCGTGGTCAACACCGATGAGGGTTACGAGAGCGATCTGATCCCCGTCGAGGTTAACGTGGGCGAAAACGTGACCGCCACCCTACGCGGCAACGAGAGCTTCGATTGGGTTGTGCTTAACGATCGCGATAAAGCTATCGAGGGCGTAAAGTCGGGTGCGTACTATGCGGCCGTCGTTATCCCCAAAACGTTTAGCGCTGACATGATGACGCTTTTCTCGACCGACGTGAAGCACGCCGATATCGAGTTTTACGAGAACCAGAAGGCCAACGCCATCGCGCAGATCGTGACCGAGAAGGGTTCGAGCGCCGTTCAGAACCAGGTTAACGAATCTTTTACCGAGACCATTACGAGCGTCGGTCTTAAGACGGTGTCCAGCCTGCTCGATTACATGAGCACCGACCAGGTCAGCAACTTTATCGCCAACCTGTCCTCGACGCTCGGCGATTCGGTCCAGGACCTGCAGGACGTTCAGGCCAGCGCAACGTCGCTTGCGGGCATTTTGAGCTCCACGGCCGATTCGCTGACGTCGGCGGGCGGCATGCTCAAGCAGTCCGGATCGACCGAGGAGTCGGTGAAGCAGCTCATGCAGCATGCCGAGAGCGGTATTGCCGATTCCGAGCAAGCGCTCAAGTCCGCCAGCGATGCGATCGATGCCGCTATTGATGGGAGCGCGGGTTCGTTCGATAACGTTTCTACCGAGCTCGCAAAGGCATTCGACGCTGCAAACCAGCACGTCGATCTTACGGTGTCTCAGCTCAACGATGGCGCAGCGTCACTCAATAAACGTGCCGAGGAGATTGATGACACGGCGAATGAGCTCCGTAGTCTTGCTGGCCAGGTGAGTAACGATAAGCTCAAGGCAGGGCTTGAGGACGCGGCTGCCGAGCTTGATAAAACCGCAACGGAGTACCGCAACAATGCCAATGAGCTGACGAATATCGCGACGTCGCTCACGAAGAGTATGGCAGAGGTTAACAAATCGCGTGCCGAGGTCGATCAGGCCATCGCCGATGCCAAGGCTGGTATCTCGGGCGCCAAGATTGACTACGACTCTACGTTTTCGGTCAAGGCCAAAGAGCTCAAGAAGACCGTCTCGGGGGTTCTGGATTCACTGAATGGTATTTCGGGCGATCTGGATAGTGCCGTAGACGACCTGACCGACGCATCCGGTTCGCTGGCAAAGGGCCTCTCTAAGGCTGCAAAGCTGGTCAACAAGGCTTCCGATCAGCTGGGCGAGGCGTCGGGCAAGATCAGCGCGTTTAAGGACGAGCTCGACGGTGCCCTTATGTCTGATGATCTAGCCACGATCAAGACGATGATCGGCAATGATCCCGAGGGTCTGGCCGTGTCGCTTTCCGGCCCTGTCGCACTCGACCGTAAGCCGGTCTATCCGATCCGCAACTACGGTTCGGCCATGGCGCCGTTCTACACGATTCTGTCGCTCTGGGTCGGCTCGATCGTACTGGCGGCCATGATGAAGGTCTCGGTTGACGATGAGCTTATCAACGAGCTCATCCCCGTGCGCCTGCACGAGATCTATCTGGGTCGTTACCTGTTCTTTGGCGGTTTGGCTCTGCTGCAGGCAACGCTCGTGTGCGCGGGCGACATTCTGTTCTTTGGCATTCAGTGCGACAACCCGCTGCAGTTTGTGCTAGCGGGCTGGGTCGCGAGTCTCGTGTTCTCCAATATCGTCTACACGCTTACGGTTTCGTTTGGCGATATCGGCAAGGCGCTTGCAGTCGTGCTGTTGGTCATGCAGGTCGGCGGTTCGGGCGGCACGTTCCCCATCGAGATGACCGGCCCTGTGTTCCAGGCGATCTATCCGTTCTTGCCGTTCACTCACGGCATCAACGCCATGCATGCCGCCATGGCTGGCGCCTACCATATGGAGTACTGGGTTGAGCTGGGTATTCTGGCGAGCTATCTGATTCCGTCGCTGGCCCTGGGCGTCATCTTCCGCCGCCCGGTCATCAAAGCCAACGACTGGATCATCGAAAAGCTTGAAAGCACGAAACTTATTTAGTGCAACAGCGTGACATCGACGAAACATCGAGGTTTACTCTGCCGACGCTTTAGTGGGCTGGATTGCGTGGGCTGCTTGGTTGTTGCTACAGTAGCGGGGCGTGCCGGGGGTCCGGTGCGCCCCGTTTTTATTTGACCATGAGGCGGCACGCAGCCATACGCGTGCGGACACCACGCCCAGATTGAGTGTGAGGATGTTCCATGGCCCAATACGCTGCCAACGAAATCGAAAACATGCCCGATAGCCCTGTGGCCCGTGAGGATTTGGGCGCGGGCGGTATTCCCAGGGGCGCCGGCGCACGCTCCCCGCTGTTCTGGAAAGTTTTGCTACTTTCGGTGGCGGTCATCTGGGGCTACTCCTTTACCACTATGAAGGACGCACTCGGCACCATTCCGGTGTTCGAGCTGCTCTATGTACGCTTTCTGCCTGCAGCGTTGGTCATGTTTGCCGTCTTCCACAAGCGCATCACTGCACATTTCAACGCTCGCAATCTGATCGTTGGCCTGAGTATGGGCGTGCTCATGTGGGCGGCCTATGCGTTGCAGACGGTCGGTCTGGCATATACTACGGCGGGCAAGAATGCCTTTTTTGACGGGCACGTATTGCATCCTCGTGCCGTTCGCGAGCTATTTTCTGAGCGGAGAAAAACTCACCCGCTATAACCTGGGCGCGGCACTGCTGTGCTTGGCGGGCATTGGCTTGGTGGCGCTCGATAGCGTCGAGTTCAACATCGGTGACGTCATTACGCTGGCAGGCGCGGTCTTCTTCGCCATCCAGATGGCGGTGACCGCCAAGTACGGTCGCAAAATGGACATCAACGTTATCACGTTTTGGATGTTTGTGGGCAACGGCGTGCTGAGCCTGGTTTCGTCGCTGTTATTCGAGACCCAGGCGCCTCTGTCCGTGTGGACGCCGAACTTTATCGGTGTGATGGCGTTTCTCTCGGTGGGCTGCACATGCGTGGCTCTGCTCATCCAAAACGTCGGCCTGGCGCATGTCCCGGCTTCGACGGGCTCACTGCTCCTTTCGATGGAGTCGCCTTCGGGCGTGTTGTTTTCGGTGCTGCTGATGGGGGAGGCGCTCACCTCGCGCCTGCTCGCCGGCTTCGTGCTTATCTTCCTGTCGATTATCTTGAGTGAGACTCACTTCGATTTTTTGCGCAAAAAGCCGCGCCCGCAATTGTAAACAACTTGTTGCGCCGCCCTCCCGGGGCGGCATTTTTTATGCGTCGCCCTTAAAGTTGTACCTTGCACTTTATGCTATCAAAGTGCTTGCTGCAAAAACGTTACTGGAGGGCATCTATGGCACCAGCTTTGTCCGATTTTCAACCGCAACCAGCGCCCAAGGCTACCGCAGCGGCGCAGGCCGCTATCGGTGACGGTCTTGTTGCAGAAGCTCAGACTTTTGCAGACGAGCTTGCTGTGTGGCGACACGATCTACACCAGATGCCCGAGCTGGGTAACAACCTTCCGCAGACGTCCGCCTTTATCCAGGCGCGTCTGGACGAGATGGATATTCCCTATGCCGTGCTTGTCGACGGCTCCTGTGTCGTTGGCCTTATCGGTGCCGGCGCGGCAGCTGCTGCTCGGGGTAACGGTACGTGCACGGACAAGCAGGCCGGTACGGTCATCATGCTCCGCGGCGACATGGATGCCCTTCCCGTTGCCGAGGAATCCGGCGAGCCCTTTGCATCCACCAATGGCTGCATGCATGCTTGCGGTCACGATATGCACGCGACGGCGCTGCTTGGTGCGGCTCGTATGCTCAAGGCCCGCGAGTCCGAGCTTCTCGACGCCAACGCCACGGTTAAGTTGCTGTTCCAGCCGGGCGAGGAAACCTTTGAGGGTGCCCGTGCTGCCATCGTCGACGGTTTGCTGCAGAGCCCACGCCCCCAGGCCGCCTTTGCCATGCATGTCAATAGCCAGTCGCCGCTTGGCCTGGTGCTCTACGGCAGCCCGGCGCTCTCGGGCGTGTACGGTTTTCGCGTCACGCTTCAGGGCAAGGGCGGCCATGGCTCGAGCCCCGAGATCTGCATCGACCCCATCACGGCCGGCGTCCATGTGCATCTGGCGCTTCAGGAGCTCATCTCCCGCGAGGTGCCGGCGGCCAAGGAGGTCGCGCTTACCGTTGGCAAGTTCGCCGGCGGTCAGGCCGCAAATGTCATCCCCGACACTTGTGTGCTCGAGGGAACGCTGCGTGGCTTCGACGTCAAGCTCATGGAGCACCTCAAGACCCGCATCGCGGAGGTCGTCAAAGGCGTTGCCACGACCTATCGTACGCCGGCGACTATCGAGACGCTCTCGGATGTTCCACCGCTGGTACTCGATGACAATATGACCCAGGCTTCACTTGGCTATGTGGGTGCGACACTGCCCAAGGCCACCTTCCTGCCGCTGTTCCACGCCATGGCGAGTGAGGACTTCGCGTTGATCTCGAGTGAGATCCCGAGTGCGTACTTTACCGTGGGCGCTGCCGTGACTGATACGGACGAGCATTTTGCTCAGCATCATCCCAAGGCACGTTTTAGCGATGCCGAGCTTCCCCTTGGCGCCGCGGCTTATGCGGCAGTCGCTTTGGGCTACATCGCCGACCACCGGTAGCACCCAATCTTGCTACTCGTTTGTTTAAAAAGGAGCAGTATGTCCCAGCAGCGTAAGTTCTTCCCCGGCTGGCTCGTGGTGGCTTCCGGCTTTGTCATCATGGCCACGTGCTACACGATTTTCGTTAACTGCATGAGCCTGTTTCAGCCGCTCGTCGTCAGCGACCTGGGCATCACGCTTGCGCAGTACAACATCTCCAACGCCATCTCCACCGTGGTGAGCGTTATCGGCTCACTTGTGATCGGTCATGTTGCCGATAAAGTAAGCGGTCGCGTTTTGGGCTCCCTCACTGTAATCGCCACCTCTGCCGTTCTTGCCGGCATGAGCCTTGTCGGTGAACTGTGGCAGGTCTACGTGCTCTTTTCTGTTTGCCCCGTTCTGTTTGTGGCCGCCCTGGAAGCCGAATAGATGCTCGTACCATCATTCGGTTTCCCAAGGCGGTCACGGGCCTACGAAATGATCCGCTTTCCTCCGTCCCCAACAGATCACGTGATCCGAAGGGGACGGAGGAAAGCGGATCGCAAACAGCGGCGGTGCGTCAGGCCGAACGAGTCCCCATACCCTCGTTCGGTCAGACGCACCGCCGCTGTTTGTGTTTGTGCCGTATAATGTCCACTACCTATGACGCGATACAAAAGAAAGGTGTTTGCCCATGCAGGCACAGAAGGCGGAGGGAACCCGCGACCTTATCGGCGCCGAGATGCGCGCCTGGCAAAAGATGCAGCAGATTGCTGCCGGCGTGTTCGAGCCGTTTGGCTTTAAGCCCATCGAGACGCCCGCGATCGAGCAGGTTGACGTGTTTGTCCACGGTATCGGCCAGTCGACCGACGTCGTGCGCAAGGAGATGTTCCGCGTGTTTAGCGGCGCCAACCTGGAGCGCGTCTTTACCGAGGGCACCGACACCAAGCTTAAGCCCAAGCAGCGCCTGGCCCTTCGTCCCGAGGGCACGGCCGGTGTGGTGCGCGCCGTCGTGGAGAACAACCTAGTGCCCCAGGGCTCCACGCCGTTTAAGGCGTACTATGCCGAGGCCATGTTCCGTGGCGAGCGTCCCCAGAAGGGTCGCCTGCGCCAGTTTCACCAGGTGGGCATCGAGTGGCTCGGCGCTCCCGATCCGGCGGCAGACGCCGAGTGCATCATCATGCTCATGGAGTTCTACAAGCGCCTGGGCTTCGATCTTTCCAAGCTCCGTCTGCTCATTAACTCGATGGGCGATGCGCAGTGCCGTCCGGCCTATCGCGAGCAGGTTAAGCAGTTCATTCTCGACCACGCCGACGAGATGTGCGACGAGTGCCGCGAGCGCGCCGAGCTCAACCCGCTGCGCGCCTTCGACTGCAAGAACGACCATTGCCGCGAGATCATGGCCAACGCTCCGCTGATGGGCGACAACCTGTGCGACGAGTGCCGCGAGCACTACGAGCAAGTCAAGCGCTATCTGGATGCCGCCGGTATCGAGTATGTCGAGGATCCCACCTTGGTGCGCGGCCTGGACTACTACACCCGTACTGTCTTTGAGGTCGAGGCCCCTGGCGCCGGCGTCGGCTCCATCGGCGGCGGCGGCCGCTACGACGGCCTGGTCGAGCTCGAGGGTGGCAAGCCCACGGCAGGCGTCGGCTTTGCCGTCGGTTTTGAGCGCGCCCTGCTGGCCCTGCAGGCCTTTGGCAGCGATCTGGGTGCCGAGGAGGCCCCGTGCGTCTATGTCGCCAACGCAGGCAAGGAGCTGCGCCAGAACGTCTTTGCCATTACGCAGGAGCTTCGCGCCGCAGGTATCGTGACCGAGGCCGACTATCAGGGTCGTTCGCTCAAGGCCCAGTTTAAGCAAGCCGATAAGGTAGGCGCCAAGCTCATCTTGGTCCTGGGTGGCGACGAGCTTGCCGCCGGCAAGGTCAAAGTGCGCGACATGCAGAGCCATGACGAGGTGCTCGCCGATCTGGACAACGTCGTCGAGGCGGTTCGCGAGCGCCTGTAGCGCATCTTTTTGAGCTTCGGGCCTGCTAACGTGCCCTGCTCATGGAGAGCGATTGTTACGGGGGTGTTTCGCTTTTATGCGGAATGCCCCCGTTTACGTATGCCGCCCACCGAGAAATACGACCATTTAGGGCAAAAACCTTTGCAATGCAGAAAATACTTTTGTGTGGTAAAGCGCAATCAGTGTCGAAAGTATTTCTCAAGCGCCTATAATGAATACCGCATGTTACGTGCATAGAAGGAGGAATGGGAGGAAACGTGGCTGAGAACCTAAGCAACCAGTCTGTACCCGAAGCCGCGGCGCGCGTCGCTGCCGTGGTCAACCGCCTCGTTAACCGAATCGGCTCGAATGCCGAGTCCAGGGAGCGTCTCGCCGAGATCGAGATCCCCGAGGAGCTGCGCGACAATCTGGCGCTGTTCTTGCGCCTGGAGCGCCGTGTGCTTAGCGAGTATGATCCCGAGATCGCGGACCTGTTCGACAAGATTTTGACAGCCGAGATTGTGGTCAATGCCGGCAACCCCGGTACCTGCGCTGCCGACGAAGCCGTCGACGAGCAGGGCGTGCCCACCGCCGACGAGCCCACTGCCGTGGCATTTCGTGAGGTCGTCGATTTGATCGACAGCCTGCCGCTCGATAAGCAGCAGGTCATCGTTCGCGCCTTTACGAGCTTTTTCCATCTGGCAAACCTGTCGGAGGAGAACTACCGTGTGGCGCAGCTGCGCGAGCGCGAGGCCGGTGCGTCGACCGATACCGAGGTCGATCCTGCCAACGAGCTTACCGTTGCCTATCACCAGCTGGTGAATGAGCTGGGTGTCGAGGGTGCCAACGAGCTGCTCGACAAGCTCGAGTTCCACCCTGTCTTTACCGCACATCCCACCGAGGCCCGTCGTAAGGCCGTCGAGGGCAAGATCCGCCGTATCTCCAACCTGCTGGAGGAGCGTCCGCGTCTGGGCGGCTCCGACCTGGTGGAGAACGAGCGCCATATGCTGCAGGAGATCGACGCCCTGGTGCGTACGAGTCCCATCGCGCTCAAGAAGCCCACGCCGGTCGAGGAAGCCGATACCATCATCGACATCTTCGATAACACGCTGTTCGACGTTATCCCCGTTATCTATCGTCGTTTTGACGATTGGGTGCTGGGCGACAAGGCCGGTACTGTGCCGCCGCTGTGCCCGGCGTTCTTCCATCCCGGCAGCTGGATCGGTTCCGACCGCGACGGTAACCCCAACGTCACCGCCAAGGTGAGCCGTGAGGTCGCCGCCAAGTACTTTACGCACATGGTGCTCAAGCTCGAGGACAAGTGCCGCCACATCGGCCGCAACCTCACGCTCGAGGCTACCTACAGCAAGCCGTCGGCCGAGCTCATTAACCTGTGGAACCATCAGGTCGAGATGAGCCCTCGTTACACGGCCCGCGCCGAGCTGATCTCCGAGCACGAGCCGCATCGCGCCGTCATGCTCGTCATGGCCGACCGCCTGAACGCCACCGTCCGTCGTATCACCGACACCATGTACCACAGCGCCGACGAGTTCCTGGATGACCTGCGCGTCGTCCAGCGTTCGCTGGCCGCCTGCGGTGCCGTCCGTGCTGCCTACGGCCCGGTCCAAACCATCATCTGGCAGGTCGAGTCCTTCGGCTTCCATATGGTCGAGATGGAGTTCCGTCAGCACTCCGTGGTGCATGCCCGCGCCCTTAAGGATATCCACGAGAACGGTATCCATGGCGACCTGCAGCCCATGACGCGCGAGGTCATCGATACCTTCCGCGCTATCGGCTCCATCCAAAAGCGCTACGGCAAGAAGATGGCGCACCGCTACATCATCTCGTTTACCAAGAGCGCCCAGCATGTGGCCGACGTCTTTGAGCTTGCCCACCTGTCCTTTGCACACGAGGAGGATGTCCCCGAGCTCGACGTGATCCCGCTGTTCGAGCAGCTCGAGGACCTCGAGGGCTGCGTCGACGTGCTCGATCAGATGCTTACGCTGCCTGTGGTGCAAAAGCGCCTTGCCCAGACCAACCGCCGCATGGAGGTCATGCTGGGCTATTCCGACTCCTCCAAGGATGCCGGTCCTACCACGGCCATGCTCGCGCTGCACTCCGCGCAGGAGCGCATTGCCAAGTGGGCCGAGAAGAACGATATCGACCTGGTGCTCATGCACGGTCGCGGCGGTGCCGTGGGCCGTGGCGGCGGCCCGGCCAACAAGGCCGTGCTGGCGCAGCCCAAGGGTTCGGTCAACTGCTTCTTTAAGCTCACCGAGCAGGGCGAGGTCATCTTTGCCCGTTACGGCAACCGCACGCTGGCTCAGCGCCATGTTGAGTCCGTTGCCGCCGCAACGCTTTTGCAGTCGGCCCCGAGTGTCGAGAAAACCAACACCGAGACCACGCAGAAGTTCTGGGATATGGCCGAGAAGCTTAACGCCGCAAGCCACGAGCGCTATCTGGACCTGCTGAACACCGAGGACTTTACACCGTGGTTCTCGACCGTGACGCCGCTGACCGAGGTCGGTCTGCTGCCGATTGGCTCGCGTCCCGCCAAGCGCGGCTTGGGCGCCAAGTCGCTCGACGACCTGCGTACCATTCCGTGGATCTTCAGCTGGAGCCAGGCGCGCATTAACCTGGCCGCTTGGTACGGCCTGGGCACCGCCTGCGAGCAGCTGGGCGACCTTGACCAGCTCAAGGCTGCCTACCAGGAGTGGCCGTTCTTCCGCACCTTTATCGACAATATTGAGATGTCGATCGCCAAGACCGATCAGCGCATCGCCAAGATGTATCTGCACCTGGGCGACCGCGAGGATCTGTCCGAGAAGGTCTTTACCGAGATGCAGCTCACCCGTAAGTGGGTCCTTGCCATCGTCGGTGACGAATGGCCGCTGCAGCGTCGTCGCGTGCTCGGCTGCGCCGTTCGCGTGCGTAACCCCTATGTCGACGCCCTGTCCATCGCCCAGGTCCGCGCCCTTCGCGAGGTGCGTATGAACCAGGACGAGATGGCCGAGGAGAAGAAGGCCGAGTACATGAGCCTGATTCTTTCGACTGTGACCGGCGTCTCGGCAGGATTGCAAAACACGGGGTAATCGATAGCCCTGTAGTCGTCCGGGCCCGCCATCAGTTTACTTTTAGGCACGTCCTCGGACATGCAAAAAGCCCTCGCTGCGCACTTCGTGCGGCGAGGGCTTCTTGCGTCCTGCGGAGTGTGCCTAAAAGTAAACTGATGGCGGGCCCTGCGATGTCCGGCCTTCGGCGGATTACTGGCTGGGGGAATAATGGCGCGCTTCGCGCGTTTTGGATGGGGTCTATCTCGGTGGCGCATTTGGCGCTTCTCGCCTTACGGCTGTTGCGGCTGCGGTCCCGTTTGGGATCGCAGCCGTTTTGTTGTGGGTCAAATATGAACGTTGTGTTAATGAGTCGGTGGACGGTGGAGTTTTTCGGTGAGCGGCGTATCCTTCCAACGGTTTATCTAGTGTGTCAGTTGAAAGGAAGAGGGCGCTCGTCATTGTTTGAATGTGAACTGCCGTTTGACCACAAGACGTTGCATCTGGAGCTTGAGGATAAGAACTTCGCGGGTGTGATGGAAGGTCATCAAAACGAGTTAAAGACCACGAAATCGCAGGAAGAGCTGGTGGAGGAGTCGCTTGTCAACCCTTATGGCTCGCCTTCGCTCGAGGAGCTTTGCGCTGGCAAGAAGGATATTGTCATTATTAGCTCCGACCATACGCGCCCCGTTCCCTCGCGTGTGACGATGCCTATTCTGCTGCATCACATCCATTCCGCTGCGCCCGAGGCTCGCGTGCGTATTTTGGTTGCTACGGGTATGCATCGTCCGTCGACGCACGAGGAGCTCGTCAACAAGTACGGCGAGGAAATTGTTGCCAACGAGGAAATCGTTATGCACGTCGCGACTGACGACAGCATGATGAAAAAGATCGGCACCCTGCCTTCTGGTGGCGAGTGCATCATCAATAAGATTGCCGTCGATTGCGATCTGCTGCTTGCCGAGGGCTTTATTGAGCCGCACTTCTTTGCTGGTTTCTCCGGCAGCCGCAAGTCCGTCCTGCCTGGCATCGCCAGCTACAAGACCATCATGTACAACCACAACGGCCAGTTTGTGAACGATTCCCATTCGCGTGCCGGCAACCTGTGCCATAACCACGTGAGCGAGGACATGTTTGCCGCTGCCGAGATGGCTCACCTTGCCTTTGTGCTTAACGTGGTGCTCAACGGCAAGCACGAGGTCATTGGCTCCTTCGCCGGCGACATCCACAAGGCACACGAGGCTGGCTGCGAGTTCGTAAAGAGCCTTGCCGGCGTTGAGCCCGTCGAGTGCGAGATTGCCATCACCACCAACGGCGGCTACCCGCTCGACCAGAACATCTACCAGGCCGTGAAGGGCATGTGCGCTGCCGAGGCCACGCTTCCCGAGGGCGGTGTGATTATCGACGTTGCCGGTTGTGCCGACGGTCACGGTGGCGAGGGCTTCTATCACAACATCGCCGACAACGATCCGGCAGAGTTTGAGCGTGCCTGCATCGATCGTCCAAAGGACGAGACCCTGCCCGATCAGTGGACGAGCCAGATTTTCGCCCGCATCCTGGCACATCACCCTGTGATCATGGTTACCGACCTGTGCGATCACCAGATGATTAAGGATATGCACATGACGCCGGTCAACACCCTCGAGGAGGCGCTCAAGCTCGCCTTTGAGATGAAGGGTGCCGATGCCAAGGTGGCCGTCATTCCCGATGGCCTGGGCGTTGTCGTCGCTCAGCACTAGCGCGCGGCCTAAACGAATCGTTTATAACCGACAAGAAAGATAAGGTTTTATGCTTACCAAACTCCTCTGCGAATTCGGCGCAACGGCCCTCATGATCATCTTTGGCGTGGGCGTACACTGCGATACCGTGCTTAAGGGCACCAAGTATCAGGGCTCCGGCCACATGTTTGCCATCACCACTTGGTCTTTTGGCATCTCGGTCTGCCTGTTTGTCTTTGGTGGCGCCGTGTGCATGAACCCGGCCATGGTGCTTGCCCAGTGCATCGTCGGTCTGGTGCCGTGGGGCAACTGCATCCCCTTCATGCTTGCCGATATGCTCGGCGGCTTTGTGGGTGCCGTTATCGCTTGGTTTATGTATGCCGATGAGTTCAAGGCTTCCGAAGGCGTCGTCGATCCCATTGCTCAGCGCAACATCTTCTCGACCAACCCCACCACCGAGGGCACGAACTATGCCCGCAACTTCTTCTGCGAGGCTATCTGCACCTTCGTGTTCATCAGCGCCATCCTTGCTGCTGCTAGCCGTGCTGGTGAGAACGTTCTGTTGCTCGCCATCTGCGTCGGTCTGATTGTCTGGGCCGTTGGCATGGGCATGGGCGGCATCACCGGCTTCGCCATGAACCAGGCACGTGACCTTGGTCCTCGCATGGCCTATCAGGTGTTGCCGATTAAGAACAAGGCTGACAACAACTGGAAGTATGGCCTGCTTGTTCCTGGCATCGCTCCGTTTGTCGGTGCCGCTCTGGCTGCACTGTTTGTGCACGGCTTCTTGGGCATGTTCTAGTCCAAGACAATTGATATAACGCCCGGGTTCGGCATAGGTTAACTTTCCGCCGCGTCCTCGGACATGCAAGAAGCTCCCGCTGCGCACTTCGTGCGGCGGGAGCTTCTTGCGTCCTGCGGAGTGCGGCGGAAAGTTAACCTAGCCGAACCCTGCGGGAATCCAGCTGCGTTCGAACAAGCAACCAACATATATATCTGAATTTGGATGTGGTGGGCGCTTGTTGCTGGTGGGGGCGTTGAGGCGCGAGTGACACTTTGGGGTGCGCGGAGCCCTGCGTTGGGTCGATGATTTGGGATGAGCTTCTTACTTAGGTGAAGAGGGGCTTTATGGCTGAGAGGTAGTCTTTGGCTACGTCGGCTTTATCTGCTTGGAAATTGTGCCAGGCCCACCATTGGACCATTCCTACGAAGCTTGAGGCTATGTGGTGTAGTAGGAAACTGCGGTCCATGGTGCCGGCGGGGCCTGCGGGGCCGACGGGGACGGTTTCGGCTGCGCGCGACATGATGGTCTTGCAGAGACAGTCGGCGAAGACGCGTGAGCCGGCGCCGGCTACCAGTGCCCGTACACCCTGCCGACGATTCCAGAGGTTGTTGAGGATATGCTCGACCTGTACGAGTGGGTCATCGAGGGGCGTACCGTCATCGTCGAGGGCATGGGTGCAGATATCGCGCACGAGCTCAGCGAGCAGGTCATCTTTGCTCTTGAAGAGCCCGTAGAACGTGGCCCGACCTACGTGGGCACGAGTGATGATGTCGCCGACGGTGATCTTGCCGTAGTCTTTCTCGCACAGGAGCTCGGAGAACGCCGTAACGATGGCAGCGCGGCTTTTTGCCTTGCGGGCATCCATGGCTATGCGTCCGCGTGAACGAGCAGGCAGCGGAGCGTACCGGAGCAACCTTCGTAGGGGCGTTTGCCGGCGCCGTAGCCGACGGCTTCGATGCGGTAGCGTGAGGGCAGTTGGTCGGACGTGCGCAGCGCGGTGACGATGGCGGCGCCCGTCGGCGTCACGAGCTCGCCGGCGACCGGTGCAGGCGCGAGGGCGATATTGCCCGCCTGGCACAGGTTGACGACAGCGGGGACGGGAATGGGCATGAGGCCGTGGGCACAGTGGATGGTGCCGTGACCCTCGGAGAGCGACTCGACCACGATGTCCTCAATACCAAGGTCGTCGAGGCAGATGGCGACAGAGCAGACGTCGACAATGGAGTCGACGGCGCCCACCTCGTGAAACAGGACGGTGTCGGGCGTTTTGCCGTGAGCCTTTGCCTCGGCATCAGCGAGTACAGAAAAAATGGCGAGGGCACGACGCTTGGCACCATCGCTTAGCCGTGAGCCATCGATGATGGCGGTGACGTCTGCCAAAGAGCGGTGGTGATGGTGGTGGGCGTGATGATGGCCATCGTGGTCATGGCCGTGGGCCTCATGGTCATGCTCGTGGCAGTGCTCGTGTTCGTGCTCGCCATGATCATGGTGGTGGTGCTCATGCTCATGTGTGTGCTCGGTGCCCGCTTCGTTGCCGTAGAGCCAGGCCATGTCGTGGTCGTGGTTCTCGAGCTCCTCTGCCAGCTGAACATCAAAGTCGCAGGCGTCGATGCCATGCTTGTTTACGCGTGTAACGGCAATCTCAAAGCCGCCGACCGGCAGCGTGGCGAGCTGGTCGCGCAGATGCTCCTCGCTGGCGCCCAGGTCGAGCAGGGCCGCGACGGTCATGTCGCCGCTGATGCCCGAGGTGCCGTCGATGATAAGCGTGTGCTGATGGTTGGACATGAAATGCTCCTTAGCGGGCGCAGGACGTGCCGGCGCTCAGATGATTGATAAGACTTGCCTGGTAGGCGGCACCAAAGCCGTTGTCGATATTGACGACCGAGACGCCGCTGGCGCAGGAGTTGAGCATGGCGAGCAGCGCGGCCACGCCACCAAAGTTCGCGCCGTAGCCCACGCTGGTGGGAACGGCGATGACTGGGCAACTCACCAGGCCTCCGATGACGCTCGCCAGGGCGCCCTCCATGCCGGCGATGGCGATGACCACCTGTGCCTGGGCAAGTTCCTCGGCATGCGCAAGCAGGCGGTGCAGGCCGGCGACACCCACGTCGTAGAGGCGATCGACTTCGTTGCCGTAGAACTCGGCCGTCAACGCGGCTTCCTCGGCAACGGGCAGGTCGCTCGTGCCGGCGCAGGCGACGACGATGCGTCCGTTGCCGGTGGGGGAGGGCTTGCCGCCCGCGAGGGCGAGCTGGGCGTCCGGGACATATCCCAGGTCGATGCCGTTGCCGAGGAGCTCCGAGGTGCGGGCGGCCTTTTTGGCGTCCAGGCGTGTGACCAGGATGCGCTCCTGGCCGGCATCGCGCAGCGCTTCGATAATGGCGGCAATTTGCTCGGCGGTTTTACCGGCGCCGTAGACAACTTCGCCGGCTCCCTGGCGCACCCCGCGCGAAAGGTCGAGCTGCGCAAAGCCCAAATCGGCGGTCGGAGCCGTCTGGATGCGCGTGAGGGCGTCGGCAGGGGTGACTGCTCCGCCGGCAACATCGCTCAGCAGCTGCTCTAGATCTCGCTTATCCATATATGTTCCCTTCGACGGCGCAAAGTTTAGCACTCAAAGGGTATGTTTCCGAACACTAAGACAGAATTGTTCGGAAACTATAGGACAGACTGATTCAATTGCTAGACGGATTGGCTAGTCGCGCAGGATGATGTCCATGGCGAGCATCAGATTGCGCTCGTCGATGGCAAACGGGGCGGCCTCGCGCGTCTTGGGCTTGGCACAAAACGCGATGCCCGTACCCGCGGCCTGAATCATGGGGATGTCGTTGGCGCCGTCACCGATCGCGACGGTGTGGGCCATGTCGACGCCGCACTCAACCGCCCAATCCAGCAGCTGGATGAGCTTGGACTCCTTGGTCACAATGTCTGCCGCCAGCTTGCCGGTGAGCTGGCCGTCCACGACCTCCAGACGATTGGCCAGGCAAAAGTCGATGCCCGCGGCGGCCACGATCTTATCGGCGACCTCGTGGAAGCCGCCACTCACGACGCCGACCTTCCAGCCCTTGCTATGCGCCGAGCGCACAAGCTCCAGCGCGCCGGGGGTAAAGGTCACGCGCTCAAAGGTGCGCTCGAACACGCTCTCGTCCAAGCCGGCAAGCAGCCCCACGCGCTCCTCGAGCGCCTGCTTAAAGTCCAGTTCGCCGCGCATGGCGCGTTCGGTGATCTGCGCTACTTGCTCGCCCACGCCGGCCTCCTCGCCCAACAGGTCGATGACCTCTTGGTTGATGAGTGTGGAGTCGATATCCATAACGATGAGGCGTGCAGTCATGGCGGGCCTTTCCGAGTGCAGTTGTATTGGGGCACATTGTCGCACGTGGCACGCCTTGGCGACGGCCGCGGTGCACCAATTGTTTCGTCTCCGTCAAGTCTTTGGGCATGAGCTACTTTTCCGCGGCACATCGACACAGGTGCGATAAGATAGAACGCCATGTCTGGCTGCGCGGTTTACGCAGGCTGGGCAAATCTGTACGACGCCGCCCGGAACGACACGGGGCGGCACAGATCCATAAAGGAGGATCACTGGTATGAGCCAGACCCGTCCCATCGACGAGCATTCCATGCACACCCGTACCTGCGGCGAGCTTCGCCGCGAGAACGTGGGCGAAGAGGTCACCCTCACCGGTTGGGTGAGCCGTCGCCGCGACCACGGTGGCCTTATTTTCTGCGACCTTCGCGACCGCGAGGGCATCACGCAGCTCACCTTCGACCCCGAGCACTCCGACGGCGATGCTTTTAAGATCGCCGAGACCATGCGTCCCGAGTGGCCCATCAAGATCCACGGCGTCGTGCGCGCTCGTGGCGAGGAGACCACCAACACCAAGCTCGCGACCGGCGAGATCGAGGTCCTGACCGACCATGCCGAGGTGCTCAACACGTCCGTCACCCCGCCGTTCCAAATCGAGGACGGCATCGAGACCAGCGAGGACACCCGCCTGCGCTATCGCTATCTGGACCTTCGTCGTCCCGAGATGATGGCCAACCTCAAGCTGCGCTCCGACTTTACCTTTGCCATTCGCGAGGCGCTGCACAACCGTGAGTTCATGGAGGTCGAGACGCCCTCCCTGTTCAAGTCTACGCCCGAGGGCGCCCGCGACTTCATCGTCCCCAGCCGCATCCAGCCGGGCAACTTCTACGCTCTGCCGCAGTCTCCGCAGCTCCTGAAGCAGCTGCTCATGGTCGGTGGCGTTGAGCGCTACTACCAGGTTGCCAAGTGCTTCCGCGACGAGGACCTGCGCGCCGACCGTCAGCCCGAGTTCACCCAGGTCGATATCGAGATGTCCTTCGTGGACCAGAACGACGTTATGAGCGCGCTCGAAGAGGTTCTTGCCGATGCCTTCGGCCGCATGGGTGTCGAGATGCCCACGCCACTGCGTCGCATGAACTACTGGGAGGCCATGGACACCTATGGCTCCGACAAGCCCGATACCCGCTATGGCATGCACTTGGTCGACCTGACCGACATCTTCGCCAACTCCAAGTTCAAGGTCTTTGCGACTGCCGCGAACGAGGAGGGCTCTGTCGTCAAGGCCATCAACGCCAAGGGCGCCGGTGCCTGGGCTCGCGCCAAGATTGATAAGCTTGCCGGCGTGGCCTCCACGTTTGGCGCCAAGGGCCTGGCCTGGATCGCATTCCGCGAGGACGGCTCCATCAACAGCCCCATCGTCAAGTTCTTCTCGGACGAGGAGATGGCCGCCCTGCGCGAGCGCATGGACGTCGAGCCCGGCGACCTTGTGATGTTCGCCGCCGGCCCGCGCCTGCTCTCCGACGAGATCCTGGGCGGCATGCGTTCCCACATGGCTAACGCGCTCGAGATCAAGCGCGAGGGCCACGACTTCCTGTGGGTCGTCAACTTCCCGCTGTTCCACTGGGACGAGGACCGCAAGGCTTACGCTGCCGAGCACCAGCCCTTCACCCTGCCGACCGAGACCGACATCGCCAAGATCGAGGCCAATCCGTTGGCAGCCGGTTCTTGCACCTACGACTTTGTCATGGACGGCTTTGAGGCCGGTGGCGGCGGTATGCGTATCCACAACGCCGAGATGCAGATGTCCATGCTTAAGCTCCTGGGCTTTACCGAAGAGCGCGCCGAGTCTCAGTTTGGCTTCCTCATGGAGGCGCTCAAGTTTGGTGCGCCCCCGATGGGCGGTTTCGCTCTGGGCCTGGACCGCGTGTGCATGCTGCTCACCGGCTCCGACTCCATCCGCGACGTCATGGCGTTCCCCAAGACGGCCAGCGGCTCCGACCTCATGTCGGGCGCCCCGAGTGCCGTTTCCGGCGCCCAGCTCAAGGACGTCAGCCTGCGCTTGATGTAGGCAAGCGGCTACCTATTGCCTGTAACGAGGGAAGGACGTGTGCCTTCCCTCGTTTTTTGTGGACGGGGGTGCGCCGGTAACGTACAATAACTACCACGTGGCTGGGTTTGCCGGCCGAATGTGCGATGCCGCGGGAGGGGACATGGTCGAGTTTACAAAGACGATTAAAGATCCGTTGGGATTGCATGCCCGCCCGGTTGCGCTGCTCTATGACATTATTGCCAAGCATCGTAGCGACGTATCGGTCAGCATCGGCGATCGCCATACCGACGGCCGCGATGTGATGGGGCTCATGGCTCTCTACGGCGAATGTGGCGAAGACATCGTGTTCCGCGTTTCGGGCGTGGATGAGGCCTCCTGCGTCACATCGATCAGAAACCTCTCGCTCTAACCTCAACAATGTGACAAGGGGACAGGCCCCTTTGTTGCATAAATTGGTATGACAAGGCACCGCAAAGAGATGGTCTTTGCGGTGCCTCTTTTGTTTCGTATAGGAAACTTTTTCGAAAACTGAATGGGGACCCTTCCAAAAAAGTTAACCACGTGCTAGTTTACTAAAGCGAACATAGACGTGGCTAACTTTTGCCATGTCGATGTTGAGGACGAACCGATGTTAGGAGCTCACTCATGTCTTGCGGACCGCAGATGCCGGCTATGCCGCTTTCGATGGTAAAGGCGGGCGAAACCGTGCGCGTGTCTCGTGTAAAGGGCAATGAGGACATGAAGCACCACCTCAAGGACCTCGGCTTTGTCGAGGGCAGCGAGATCCACGTGGTGAGCTCGAGTGGCGCCAACATCATCGTCACGGTGCTGGGCGCACGCTTTGGCATCGATTCCAAGGTCGCCATGCATATCATGACCGTCGGTTAGTCCGCAGCATTCTGTAAAAACTGAAAGGGGGACAAGTAAATGAAGACGTTGGGTGACGTTAAGGTGGGCGAGAGCTCTACCATCGTCAAGCTTCACGGTGAGGGCGCGCTGCGCCGCCACCTCATGGACCTGGGGCTCATCAAGGGCACTTCGTTCAAGGTCGTAAAGGTTGCACCGCTCGGTGATCCGGTCGAGATCAACGTGCGCGGCTACGAGCTTTCCATCCGCAAGGAGGAGGCTGCCGTCGTCGAGGTCCAGTAAGGGCCGACGGCGAATATTTCTGCAGATAAAGTTAGGATTTTCTAACTTAAACTTGCAACGTTGAAGCACATTATCCAGCCCGCGCGGAGAAAGCAGCGCAGGCACACAAGGAAGAAGGATTGAATGGCGGATTCTCAGATCCATGTCGCGCTGGCGGGTAACCCCAACTGCGGCAAGACCACGCTTTTCAACCTGATCACCGGCGCCAACGGCTACGTTGGCAACTGGCCCGGTGTCACGGTTGAGAAAAAGGAAGCCAAGCTCCTGAGCGACAAGAACGTTACCATCACGGACCTCCCCGGCATCTACTCGCTTTCCCCCTATAGCCCCGAGGAGCAGTGCTCGCGCGATTACCTCATGAGCGGCGAGCCCGATGTCGTCGTCCAGGTGGTCGACGCCACCAACCTCGAGCGCAACCTGTACCTGGCACTTCAGGTCATCGAGACCGGTCTGCCCGTGGTCGTTGCCCTCAACATGGCCGACCTCGTGGAGAAGAACGGCGATAAGATCGACACGGACAAGCTTTCCAAGAAGCTCGGCTGCCCGGTCATGATGATCTCGGCCCTTAAGAACAAGGGTATCAATGAGCTGTTCGAGCAGGTCAAGAAGTCCGCTGCTTCCAAGGGCCAGGTGCCGGAGCACAAGTTCGATTCTTCTATCGAGGACGTTCTGACCCACATCGAGAACAACCTGCCGGCGAGCGTTCCCGCCAACAAGCGTCGCTACTACGCCGTCAAGCTGTTTGAGCGCGATGCGGACGCCTGCAAGCTCATCAACCTCACCAAGGAGAAGGCCGATCGCGTTGAGCAGCTGGTCGCCCAGTGCGAGCAGGATTGCGACGACGATGCCGAGTCCATCATCACCGGCGAGCGCTACGGCGTGATCGCCCACATCATTGACGAGTGCCTCACCAAGGCCCCTGCCAAGATGAGCACCTCCGAGAAGATCGACCGCGTGGTTACCAACCGCATCCTCGGTCTGCCGATCTTCGTCGTGATCATGTTCTGCGTGTACTACATCGCCGTTTCTACCCTCGGCGGCACGGTGACTGACTTCACCAACGACCAACTCTTCGGCACCGACGGCTGGTACGTGCTCGGTCAGGGTCGCGACGCCTATGACGCAGCTGTTGAGGCTGCGGGCGACAATGCCGACTCGGTCGACCCGGCACAGTACGGCCCCTATGTCCCGGGTATCACCACCATGGTGCACGACGCCCTTGTGGCGGGCGGCACCGAGGACGGCGGCCTGGTCGATTCGCTGGTCTGCGACGGCATCGTCGGCGGCCTGGGTGCAATCTTTGGCTTTGTGCCGCAGATGTTCCTGCTCTTTGTGATGCTGTCTTTCCTGGAGGACTGCGGCTACATGGCCCGCGTCGCCTTCATCATGGACCGCGTATTCCGCCGCTTTGGCCTGTCCGGTAAGTCGTTCATCCCCATGCTCGTGTCCTCGGGCTGCGGCGTCCCCGGCGTCATGGCCACCAAGACCATCGAGAACGAGAAGGACCGCCGCATGACGGTCATGACCACCACGTTTATTCCCTGCGGTGCCAAGCTGCCGATCATTGCCCTGCTCATGGGTTCCATCATCGGCGATTCTTCCACCACCGCCGCGTGGATCAGCCCGCTCTTCTACTTCCTGGGCGTCTTTGCCGTCATCGCCTCGGGCCTCATGCTCAAGAAGACCAAGCTCTTCGCCGGTCGCCCGACGCCGTTCGTTATGGAGCTTCCCGCCTACCACTTCCCGGCGATCCGCTCTTGGGCGCTGCACGTGTGGGAGCGCTGCTGGGCCTTTATCAAGAAGGCCGGCACGGTCATCTTCGCGTCCACCGTCGTTGTTTGGTTCCTCTCCAACTTTGGTAGCTATAACGGCTCCTTTGGCTTCCTGCCTGCGATGGACGGCATCCCCGAGGAGTTTATGGACTACTCCGTGCTCGCCATGCTGGGCAACCTGGTCGCCTGGATTTTCGCCCCGCTCGGCTTTAGCACCTGGCAGGCAACTGCGCTGACTGTCTCTGGCCTTGTCGCCAAGGAGAACGTCGTCGCCACCGCCGGCTCGCTGCTGTCCGTCGCCGACGCGGGCGAGACCGATCCGAGCCTGTGGACCGCGTTTGCCGGCATGTTCCCCACCATGGGCGCCTGCGTTGCCTTTGGCGCTTTCAACCTGCTGTGCGCCCCGTGCTTTGCCGCCATTGGCACCATCCGCAACCAGATGGACTCCGGCAAGTGGACCGCGATTGCCATCGGCTACGAGTGCGCCTTTGCCTGGGTCATCGGCCTGTTCATCAACCAGTTCTACAACCTGCTGGTCCTTGGGCAGTTTGGTATCTGGACGGTTGTGGCCATCGTGCTGCTGGTTGCAATGCTCTTCCAGATCTTCCGTCCCATGCCCAAGCACGCTTGGACCGACGAGGACGAGACCAACACCGCTTCCGCTGCAGTTTCCGCTTAAGTCCAAATAAGGATTAGCCCCTTTCCACGAGCCCGGGTGTCTCAGTGACACTCGGGCTTTTTGGTGGGGGAGATGTGACGTTTCCGCAGATAAAACCGACCAAAATAAACCTGTCCCTTTTTGGTAGGTTGAGAATGGGGTAAAGTAAGTGATGGTTAACTAGAGGAGGCTTGCTATGGCACCTATCGATATTGTTGTACTGGCTGTTATCGGTATTGCGTTTGTCGCCGTGTGCGTGCGCATTTATCGCAAGGGCACCTGCGCCGGCTGCGCTCAAGGTGGCGTTTGCACGGGACATTGCTCCAACAAAAAGACCTGCGCCGCACTTAAGGGCGTAGACAAAATTGCCGAAGACTTGGGCCGCGGGATCAGATAAGGCCCGGACATCCAGGCATCCAGGCGCCTCGCGAGTATCCGTTCGCGGGGCGCTTTGCACATATGGGGGCGAGCGCGGTGAGTTAAAGAGTGATTTTGGGGTATCGCTAACTATGTGGTCAACGGCCCGCTCACCGTGGTCCATGCCGTGGCAGGCGCCAAGCTCGCCGTCGAAGGCATGACTAACTACCTGGGCCTCTAACTCCACCCCGCCCATCAGTTGCGGTGAAATACAGACTGTTTTGGCCGTCAAAGGCCTTATCTACTCTGTATTCCACCGCAACTTTTTGTGGGGTGGGCTAGAGACGCTGCATACGGTACCCGACACCCATGTGCGTCTGAATCATCTTGGGGTGAGAGGGGTCTGCCTCGATCTTCTTGCGCAGGGTGCGCATGAACACGCGCAGGCTCGCCAGATCGCTGTCCCAGCTCGTGCCCCATATCTCGCGGGTGATGAAGGTGTGGGTGAGCACCTTGTCGACGTTTTTCGCCAGAAGGACGAGCAATTTGTACTCGGTTGGGGTGAGCGAGAGCTCGCGTCCGTCTTTCGTCGCGTATCCCGCGGCGTAGTCGATATGCAGCGGACCGTCGTCGAACGTGCTCGCTTCTGTCGACTCGCTCGACGCCATCGAGGAGCGCCTCAAATTCGCACGGACGCGCGCGAGCAACTCATCCACAGAAAAGGGCTTGGTGAGGTAGTCGTCTGCCCCTGCGTCAAGTGCTGCAATCTTGTCGGAATCTTCGGAGCGCGCCGAAATGACGATAATGGGGACTGCCGACCAGCTTCGGATCTTCGTGATGACCTCGATACCGTCAATGTCGGGAAGGCCGAGGTCGAGCATGATGAGGCTGGGGCCGTGCGACACCGCATCCATGATGGCGGCCTGGCCGTTGCAAACCTTGCTCACGACATAGCCGTGGAGGTCAAGCGCGGTCGAAACGAGGTTTTGAACGGTCAGGTCATCTTCGACCAGGAGGATGCGTGGCTTAGCGGCATTATTCATGAATCTCGATCTCCTCGGCGGGCAGGGTAAAACGGAAGACGGCCCCATGGGGGTGGTTGTCGCGAGCTTCGATGACGCCGCCATGCGCCTCCACGATGGAGCGGCAGAGCGACAGCCCAAGGCCGATGCTTCGACGCGAATCCACGGGCCGCGTATTGCGTGAGGTGAAGAAGCGCTCAAAGATATGAGGCTTGTCGCAGTCTGCCACACCCGGCCCATCGTCTGCGACGTCCACCACGACGAACGCACCCTCGCGACGTGCGCTGATGGTGACAGTCGAGTCCTCGGGCGTGTATTTGAAGGCGTTCATGATGAGATTCGTAAGCACCTGCATGATGAGATGGACGTCGATGCGTACCAGCAGGATGTCGTCAGTGTGCTCGATGGTGACGGTACGTCCATGCGATGCTTGGGCGACATGGCTGAGGGCGGCCTCGATGACCTCGTCGATGAGCTCGGATGTGAAGTTGAGGCGAATGGTGCCATCCTCGACGCGTGTGATGGCGAGGAGGTTCTCCACGGTATCGATAAGCCAGAGGGAGTCGTCGTAGATGGCATCGGCAAGATCGCAGCGTTGTTCGAGGCTGAGCTTCTCGTCGCTCTTCCGAAGGATTGCCGCAGATCCGGATATAGCCGTGAGGGGTGTCCTCAAATCGTGGCCGATGGAGCGCAAAAGGTTGGCGCGCAGCTGCTCGTTTTTCGCCAAGACCGCAGCTTCTTCGCGCTCTTGCGCTGCCCGGTCGCTTTCGAGCGCCAAGGCGCATTCACCTACGATAGACAGGACGATCGAATGCTCGAAGGCTTCGATCTCGCGCCCCTCCAGGTCGATGCCGATGACACCGAATACCTTGTCGCCGGTGCGAACCGCGAGGTAGAGACAGCGCGCCTCAGGCAGGGTCCGCGTGCTTGCGCCCGCGCGCTTGTTGTTGGTGTAGGTCCAGGTTGCAACAGCGCGCTCGTAGTCGGTGAGCAGCGACGCGGATCGGTTTTCGGTGCCAGCGGACTCATAGAGCGTCTTGCCGAGCGTGCCGTGTTCGGCGGTGTAGAAGACCACGTCGAGTTTTAGCAGTTTGATGAGTTGGTTCATGGCGACGCGGGCGCACTCCTCCGCGCTATGGGCTTGCTGTAAGAGCTGGTTCGTTTCGAGGAGTACGCGCGTTTTGAATGCGTTCTCGGCGGAGGTACGGGCGTTGTCGGCGATGCGCGCAGTTAACTCGCCGGCGACCATAGCGGTAGCGAACATGATGCCGAACGTGACCAGATAGCTTCGGTCGTAGCTGGCGAGCGAAAACAGAGGCGTTACGAAGCAGAAGTTGTAAAGCACTACAGAGAGCACGCTCGATACGATCGTGCAGATACGCCCCGTCGTGGTGACGGCGGTCAGCAGGGCCGTGAGGATATAGAGGGATATGATGCTGGAATCGGCAAATCCCAGATGGCGGAAAGCCGTGCCGATCGCCGTGGCGACAAGAGAGAGGGCCAGCGTGCGAAGCACGTTTCGGCTGCTGGGCGGCTGCAGGGCGAGCGCATGGCGGCGTCCTTTGGGTCGGGAGGGCGGAGTCGACTGGTCTGGAATGATGTAAATGTCGAGGTTCGGGGCGAATGTTATGAGCTGTTCTACGAGAGATTTGCGGCCAAAGAGGGCCTGACGGACGCTGCTGTGCTCGCCCGTGCGCCCCATGACGATCTTCGAAATACCCGACAGGCGCGCGAACTCGGAGATCTGAAACGCGACGTCGTCGCCATAGACGGTTTCCATATGTGCTCCGAGCTGCTCGGCTAGGGCGATATTGTCTGCAAGCTTGGCGCGCTCATCATCGCTCATGGCTTGCGTGCGCGGGCTCTCTACGAACAGGGCGACGAGCTCGCTGCGAAACGCTTTCGCCATGCGTGCGGCGGCACGGACGATGCGGGGATTGGTCGGCGCCGGGGAGACACAGACTAAGATACGCTCCCTGGTGTAGTAGTCACGGTTTCCCAGCACGCGTGCGGCGTCTGTGAGGTAGCCGGTGCGATCGGCACAGCGGCGCAGCGCGATTTCTCGGAGTGCGGTGAGGTTCTCGACGGTAAAAAAATGCTGTTGCGCTCGGTCGGCTTGTGCGGGACGGTAGACGAGGCCGGCGCGAAGGCGCTCAAGTAGGTCTTCGGGCTCTATGTCGACGAGCTCGACCTGGTCGGCATCATCGAAGATACGGTCGGGGATTCGTTCGCTCACGACAACGCCGGTGATGGATGCAACCATGTCGTTTAGGCTCTCGATATGCTGAACGTTCACGGTCGTATAGACGTCGATGCCCGCATGTAGAAGTTCCTCGACGTCTTGATAGCGTTTGTCGTGGCGAGACCCCGGCGCATTCGTATGGGCGAGCTCGTCGACAAGGATGAGCTGAGGGGCGCGTTCGATAGCCGCATCTAGATCGAACTCGCTGAGCGCAATGCCGTTGTGCTCGATGAGTTTACAGGGCACGTTCTCAAGCCCTTGTGCAAGATGGGCAGTTGCCGGACGTTCGTGCGGCTCGATGTATCCCGCGACGACGTCGACACCTCGCCGCTTGGCGGCGTGGGCGGCTTGAAGCATCGCATAGGTTTTGCCTGCGCCAGCAGCGTAGCCAAAGAAAATCTTGAGGTGTCCCCGGCTGGTTCGAGCGTCATCGGCGACCTCGTCTTTCTCAATTGCCTTGAGGATGAGGTCTGGATTGACGCGAGTGTCCGATGCGTCGCGCTGCATAGCGTAGCCTTTCTGAAACGTTGTCCATGCGTGCATACGCGGCGAGGACGCCACTGTATGCTCGCGAGGTCGAGTATAGGCGCACTGCAGACGCAATAGTGCTTTCTACCTGCATCTTTACGGCATCTTAAGGTCGTGAGCCCCGGTCCTCACGCCTCTTTAATCCCTAGAAGCGTTTACTGTCCCCAGGCGCTTGCGAGAGCAGGCGTCCGAGACATCGGACCGCGCGTGAAAGGGGCGGTAATGGACATCCTCATTCCCATTATCGGAGTCGTCTGCATCGGACTCCTTATCTATTACATCTACATTCTGATGAGGAGTGATTCGTAAACTATGGACGCTGCGATTCAGTACATCTTGTACTTTGCCGTGCTCGTCGTCCTGGCCGTTCCGCTCGGTCGGTTCATGGCCCATATCATGGATGGCGAGCATACGTTCCTGTCGCCTGTGATTGCTCCTGTGGAGCGTGGCGTCTATCGTCTGCTTCGCATCGACGCGGCAGAGCAGATGGGGTGTAGGCGCTATCTGGCGAGCGTGCTGGTCTTTTCGGGGATCGGCCTCGTGGCCCTTGTGGCACTCCAGGCGCTTCAGCCCTTCTTGCCAGGCAATCCCCAGCACCTGCCGGGTGTGTCATGGGACCTGTCGTTCAATACGGCTGCTTCCTTCATAACCAACACCAATTGGCAATCCTATTCCGGTGAGACCACCCTGTCCTACCTTGTGCAGTTCATGGGCCTCACCGTGCAAAACTTCTTGTCCGCCGGCACGGTATTGCGGTCATGTTCGCGCTCATCCGCGGCTTCCGTCGGGTCAAGGAGCAGGGTCTGGGTTCCTTCTGGGTCGACCTCACCCGCACCGTCCTGTATGTGCTCATCCCGCTGAACCTCGTGTTTGGCATCTGCCTGGCTGCCGGTGGCGTCATCTCCAACTTCCAGCCGGCTCAGAAGGCTGAGCTCGTAGAGCCTGTCGCTGTCCAGCCTAATGCAGACGGCGGCTTGAGCGTCATCGACGGCGCCCAGATCGAGGGCGACACGGTCAAGGTCGACGGCAAGGTTGTCGAGGGCGCGCGCGTGGTCACCGAGCAGTTCCTGCCCCAGGGTCCCGCGGCTCCTCAGGTCGCCATCAAGCAGTCCGGCACCAACGGCGGCGGCTTCTTCGGCGTGAACTCCGCCCATCCGTATGAGAACCCCAGTGCCTTCACCAACATCATCGAGATGACCAGCTTGCTGCTGATCCCGGCCGCCTGTTGCTTCACCTTCGGTATCGGCGTCAAGAACACCAAGCAGGGCAAGGCCATCTTTGCCGCCATGTTCATCCTGCTGGTGATCTTCACCGGCATCATCGCCGTCAACGAGCATGCGGGCACCCCGCAGCTGGCCGATGGCGGAGCGGTCAATATCGAGATGACCGACGGCCAGGCCGGCGGCAACATGGAGGGTAAGGAGAGCCGCTTCGGTATCGCCACCTCCTCCACGTGGTCGGCTTACACCACCGCCGCTTCCAACGGCTCGGTTAACTCCATGCACGACTCCTACACCCCGCTGGGCGGTTTTGTCCAGATGCTCCAGATGGCTCTGGGCGAGGTCGTTTTCGGCGGCGTGGGCTGCGGCCTGTATGGCATGATCGGCTTCGCCATCCTTACAGTGTTCATCGCCGGCCTTATGGTCGGCCGCACGCCCGAGTTCCTGGGCAAGAAGATCGAGCCGGGCGAGATGCGCTGGGCAGTCGTCCTGTGCCTGGCAACTCCGTTTGCCATTCTGGTGTGCTCGGCCATCGCCTGCATGGTGCCCGGTCTTGCCGACCAGCTCAACAATGGTGGCGCGCACGGCTTCTCCGAGGTGCTGTATGCCTTCACCTCATGCGGCGGCAACAACGGCTCGGCGTTTGCAGGTATGAACTGCAACATTCCCTGGATCAACGTCATGCTCGGCCTCGAGATGCTGTTCGCGCGGTTCCTGCCGATTGTGGGCACGCTCGCCATCGCGGGCTCGCTAGCCGGGAAGGGCAAGGTCGCCGAGAGCGCCGGCACGCTTTCTACCACCAATGCCATGTTCGTATTCCTGCTCGTGTTCATCGTTCTGCTGATCGGTGCCCTGAGCTTCTTCCCGGCCCTGGCGCTTGGCCCCGTTGCCGAGTTCTTCCAGATGATTGCGTAAAGGAGGGCGCAGATTTATGACTATGCAAAAAGACATGATGGGCCGCGCGGTCCGCGACTCGTTTGCCAAGCTGGACCCTCGCGTCCAGATTCAAAACCCGGTCATGTTCCTGGTGTGGCTTTCAGCCGTCATGACCTCCGTTCTGGCCGTCGCTTCCATCTTCGGTGTGCAGGACGCGGGTGTGCCCACCTACTATGTGGTCGCCATCGCGGTCATCCTGTGGCTCACCGACTTGTTCTCGAACTTCGCCGAGGCGCTTGCCGAGGGCCGCGGTAAGGCTCAGGCTGATTCCCTGCGTGCGGCCAAGAAGGATGTCGAGGCCCATCGCATCGAGTCCGTTGAGGACAAGGAGCACTTCACCGTCGTTCCCGGCACCGAGCTCACGCGCGGCGACCTGGTGATCGTACGCGCCGGCGAGCAGATTCCCGGCGACGGCGACGTCATCGAGGGCGCTGCCTCCGTTGACGAGTCCGCCATCACCGGCGAGTCCGCCCCCGTGGTCCGCGAGGCCGGCGGCGACCGCTCTGCCGTTACCGGCGGTACCACGGTGCTGTCCGACTGGATTATCGTCAAGATCTCCAGTGAGCCCGGCCAGAGCTTCCTGGACAAGATGATCGCGATGGTCGAGGGTGCCGCGCGCAAGAAGACCCCTAACGAGATCGCTCTGGAGATCTTCCTGGTGGCCCTCTCCATCGTCTTTATCCTGGTCACGCTGGCCCTGTATTGTTACTCCTACTTCTCGGTCGGTCTTAACGACATGGTCAACCCCACGGCCGTGACCACGCTCGTGGCGCTGCTCGTGTGCCTGGCTCCCACTACCATCGGCGCCCTTCTGTCCGCCATCGGCATCGCCGGCATGAGCCGTCTGAACGAGGCCAACGTGCTGGCCATGTCCGGCCGCGCCATCGAGGCCGCCGGCGACGTCGACATCCTCATGCTCGACAAGACCGGCACCATCACCCTGGGTAACCGCCAAGCCGCCGAGTTCATTCCGGTCGACGGCGTCGATCCCGCGGAGCTGGCCGATGCCGCCCAGCTTTCCTCGCTGGCCGACGAGACCCCCGAGGGCCGTTCCATCGTCGTGCTCGCCAAGGAGCAGTTCGGTCTGCGCGGCCGCACGCTCGAGGATAAGGGCATGGAGTTCATCCCGTTCACCGCGGCAACGCGTATGTCCGGCGTGAACTACGAGGGCAATGAGATCCGCAAGGGCGCTGCCGATTCCGTGCGCGCCTATGTGGAGGCAGCCGGCGGCGTGTTCTCCCAGGAGTGCGACGAGGCCGTCGAACGCATCGCCAAGGCCGGCGGCACCCCCGCTGGTCGTGACCAAGAACTGCCGCGTGCTGGGCGTTGTGTACCTCAAGGACATCATCAAGTCCGGCGTTAAGGAGAAGTTCGCCGACCTGCGCAAGATGGGCATCAAGACCATCATGGTGACGGGCGACAACCCGCTCACCGCCGCGGCAATCGCCGCCGAGGCCGGCGTTGACGACTTCTTGGCCGAGGCCACCCCTGAAGGCAAGCTCGAGAAGATCCGCGAGTTCCAGCGTGAGGGCCACCTGGTCGCCATGACCGGCGACGGCACCAACGACGCTCCCGCTCTGGCCCAGGCCGACGTCGCCGTGGCCATGAACACGGGCACCCAGGCTGCCAAGGAGGCCGGCAACATGGTTGACCTCGACTCCAGCCCCACCAAGCTCATCGAGGTCGTGCGTATTGGCAAGCAGCTGCTCATGACCCGCGGTTCGCTCACGACCTTCTCAGTGGCCAACGACGTGGCGAAGTACTTCGCTATCATTCCGGCCCTGTTCTCGCCGATCTATTCGGGACTGGGCGCCCTCAACATCCTGGGCCTCACCAACCCGTTGACGGCCGTGCTGTCCGCCATCATCTACAACGCGCTGGTCATCGTCGCGCTAATTCCGGCGGCTCTCAAGGGCGTTAAGTACCGCGAGGTCCCGTCCGGACAGCTGCTGACCCACAACCTGCTCGTGTGGGGTCTGGGCGGCATCGTTGCCCCGTTCGTATTCATCAAGCTCATCGACATGCTGCTCGCGTTCTGCGGCATTATGTAAGTGGAGGTTTGTATGTTCAAAGGTGTTGCATCGCGCGCACTTGGCGTGTTCGCGCTGTTTACCGTTGTCTGCGGCCTGGGCTATACGCTCGTCGTGACCGGCATCGTTCAGGTTGCATTCCCGTATCAGGCGAACGGTTCGCTCATCAAGGTCGACGGCAAGGTTGTGGGTTCCGAGCTCATCGGCCAGAACTTCGATGACGAAGCCCACATGTGGGGTCGTATCCAGAACGTGTCAATTGTCGAAGGCGAAGACGGCGAGCTCATGGCGTATGGTGCCCCGTCCAACCTGTCCCCGGCGAGTGAGGAGTACCGGCAGCTTGTGGACGCGCGCGTCGAGAAGATTCGCGCCTCCAACCCCGACGCCGGCATGGATGCCGTGCCCGTCGACCTGGTGACGTGTTCCGGCTCAGGGCTCGACCCGGAGATCTCCCCCGATGCCGCCGAGTACCAGGTACCGCGCCTGGCGAAGGCCACGGGCAAGAGCGAAGGCGAGGTGCGCGACATCATCGCCCAGTGCACCAAGGGCCGATTCCTGGGCGTCTTCGGCGAGCCCACGGTCAACGTGCTCAAGGTGAACCTTATGCTGGACGGCGCGCTGTAGGTGAGGGAGTGGCGGATGAGGGCATGACTGACTATCTGAGCCCTCAATTCCACCCCGCCCATCAGTTGCGGTGAAATACGGACTGTTTTGGCTGTCAAAAGTCTCATCTACTCCGTATTCCACCGCAACTTTTTTGTGAGGGTCGGGATTGAAGGTGGGGAGTGCGAGCGAGTGCGAATGCGGCGGTTGCTGATACGATAGGTACGTCTGCAAGTGCCGCCGAGCGGCTTAAACGAAAGGAAGCCTGTATGGAGTCATCCGCCTACCCGATGCTCTTTAGCCCGATCAAGGTCGGTACGACCGAGGTCAAGAACCGCGTCTTTATGCCGCCGGTGTCCACCAACCTGGCCGATCATGGCTATGTGACCGACGACTTGGTCGATCATTACCGTGCCCGCGCCAAGGGCGGTGTGGGCCTCATCATCACCGAGGTCGTGACGGTCGAGCCCACCTATACCTATCTGCCGGGTGACATGTGCTGCTACGACGACACGTTTATCCCTGGCTGGGAAAAGCTCGCCGCAGCCGTCCACGAGTATGGCTGCAAGATCATGCCGCAGCTCTTCCACCCCGCCTACATGGCCTTTAACATTCCGGGCACGCCGCGCCTCATCGCCCCGTCCTTTGTGGGCCCGTCTTATGCCCGCGAGGCACCGCGCCCCATCACGGTTGATGAGATTCACGAGCTCACGCATCAGTTTGGCGACGCCGCCGTGCGTATGCAGAAGGCCGGCGTCGATGGCGTCGAGGTCCATGCGGCGCACGCGCACGGCATGCTCGGTGGCTTTTTGACCCCGCTCTATAACAAGCGTACCGACGAGTATGGTGGCTCGCTCGACGCCCGCATGCGCTTCTTGCTCGAGGTCATCGCCGAGATTCGCGAGCGCTGCGGCAAGGACTTTATCATCGACGTCCGTATCTCGGGCGACGAGTACACCGATGGCGGTCTGACCCTCAACGACATGATCTACGTCTCGCGTCGCCTGGAGAAGGCTGGTGTCGACATGATCCACGTGTCGGGCGGCACCACTATCAAGCGCGGCTCCGCCATTCCCGCTGCCGGCACGCAGCAGGCCTCGCACGCCGCCTGCTCGCGCGAGATCAAAAAGCATGTGAACATTCCCGTTGCCACGGTCGGCCGCATCAACGAGGCATGGATTGCCGAGGAGCTGATCGAGGACGGCGCCGCCGACATCTGCATGATGGGCCGTGCCAATCTGTGCGATGCCGAGTTCTGCAACAAAGCGGCTGCCGGCAACGCCGACGAGATCCGTCCCTGCATCGGCTGCCTGCGCTGCCTGAACGGCATTATGTTCGGCAAGCGCATCTCCTGCACCGTCAACCCGGACGTGGAGCGCGACGAGGCCGGCTACGAGCCTGCCGCAGAGGCCAAGAACGTTCTGGTCGTGGGTGCTGGTCCTGCGGGTATGGAGGCAGCCTACATTGCCGCCAAGCGCGGTCACAACGTGGTGCTCGTGGATAAGCAGGACGAGCCGGGCGGCGAGATGCGTATCGCGGCCGTTCCGCCGGCAAAACAGGAGCTCACCCGCGTGATCAAGTATCAGTACCGTCGCCTAGCCGAGGCAGGCGTCACGTGCGTCTTTGGTACCGAGCTTTCGGCCGAGGACATTCAGCGCGACTACGCGGGCTACGAGGTTGTCCTGGCTTATGGTGCCGAGCCCATCGCTCCGGCCTTTATGCAGGGTTTTAAGCAGGTTATGACGGCCGACGACCTGCTGGGCGGCAAGGCTTTCCCGGGCAAGAAGATCGTCATCGTGGGCGGCGGCACCGTCGGCTGCGAGACGGCCGATTACCTGGCCCCGTTGGTCAACGATCTGTCGCCGGCCAACCGCGATGTCACCGTCATCGAGATGACCAAGACGCTCGCCGCCAACGAGGGCGGTGCCGGTCGCGCGGTGCTCATCACGCGCATGCTCTCCAAGGGCGTCCACGTGCTGACCGAGGCCAAGGTGACCGAGATCACCGAGGACACCATCAGTTACGAAAAGGGCGGCGAGGTCCACACCATCGCCGATGCCGATACGCTGGTGCTTGCCATGGGCTATCGTCCCAACACCAAGCTGGCCGACGACCTGGCCGCGGCCGGTGTTGCCGCCCACGTGCTGGGCGATGCCAACAAGTGCGGCAACATTCGCGACGCCATCGGCGATGGCTACAAGATCGCCTGCGAACTCTAGTCAACCCCTTGGCGCATGGGGGCCAGGTTACTTTGCGCTAAGTTGATGCATGTAAACCTGACCCCATTGCACCATTTGATAAAACGCAAGCGCTCGCTGCCTGCGTTTTATCAAAGAAAGATTATTGTCGAGCCTTAAATGCCTTTTGTCTGTGTGCCTTCCGCAATCATGTTGCGGTTGTAGACCAGGTGCAGATACATCGCATCGTGAGCGGCGGTGGGGTTGCGCGCCTCGATGGCGTCGGCCACACCGTGGTGCGTGCGGATGGTCTCCTCGACGAGCTATTTTGCCCGTTACGTCGATAAAGAGGGGAACGGATGCCTTGAGCACACCCATCAGACGGGTAACGGCGAGGTTGCCGCCATCCCAGGGCGGCTTCATGGAGTAGCGCCCGTACGCATCGAAATTTTCCTCTCATAGATGTGCGGCACAAAGAGCCCCGAGTTCATACTGAACTGCCTCCCATTTCTTGGACACAAGAAATGGGAGGCCTTTTTATGGCTGGAAACGCTTTGTACGACGTCGGAATGAGACTGCGAGCGGCAGAGCTGCACGACGAGGGGCACGGCCGCGCGGC
>ENA-OQCU01000149-OQCU01000149.1-human-gut-metagenome-genome-assembly--contig:-NODE-149-length-37596-cov-8.001761_pt1 | contig 37596 bp, 39 predicted proteins | sample MGYA00242504_ERZ504590 | MGnify/ENA primary metagenome ERZ504590 (study PRJEB26092, sample SAMD00036318) | human gut metagenome | host: Homo sapiens | study: EMG produced TPA metagenomics assembly of... | reverse complement strand
GTCAATCTATATGGCGTATCGAAGTGGTCTGCCAACACTTACAGCAGTAAATTGAGTTCAATTAACAACTATATCAACCCTATTATTGGAGATTGGAAGTTAAATGAAATCACCACGTAAAAAACTTTCTCAATATTACAATGACCTGTTAAGTGTTCCAGAAGTTCCTCGTGCTAACCGCAAAGCGACTGGTCGCTGTGTGCAGCCTGCCAACATTAAGAAAATTCATGATATTATCCGCTGTGCCTTAAATCAGGCTATCCGTTGGGAATATCTGGACAGCAAAATGCGTAATCCGGCTTCCTTAGCCACCTTACCCAAAGTACCAAAGGTAAAACGTAAGGTCTGGAATGTACAGACATTTAAGGAAGCAATCAAACTTGTGGATGATGATTTACTCCTGCTTTGTATGCACTTGGCGTTTGCCTGCTCATTAAGAGTAGGTGAAATTACAGGACTTACTTGGGATGATGTGATTGTTGATGAAGAAGCTATTGCAAATAATAATGCAAGAGTTATCGTCAATAAGGAGTTGGCAAGAATTTCTCAATCAGCTATGCAAAAGCTGAAAGAAAAAGATATTATTAAAATTTTCCCAACCCAGAAGCCCCACTGTACTACAAGGCTGGTGTTAAAAACACCCAAAACAGAAACAAGTAATCGTACCGTATGGCTGCCGACAACGCTTGCTACAATTACTGGTTCAATACAAAAAAAGACCAGCAGGAATTGAAAGAGTTTTTAGGAAGTGCCTATAACGATTATAACCTTGTTATTGCTCTTGAAAATGGGAATCCCGTAGAAAGCCGCATTGTTCGGGACAGATTCACAACGCTGTGTGAGGAACACAATTTTGAAGTTGTTGTTTTTCACAGCTTACGCCATTTAAGCACAAAATATAAACTCAAAATGACACATGGCGATATTAAGTCTGTTCAGGGAGATACAGGTCACGCCGAAGCAGAAATGGTAACAGATGTTTACTCTGAAATCGTGGATGAAGACAGACGGCTTAATGCAAAAAAGCTGGATGAAGAATTTATGACACCCTTGATACAGAGGAACCTGAACACAATCTCCATTCAGAAGCACAGGAGCCTATCAGTGACAATGACAAACTTACTGCTTGAATTGCTAAAATCCATGACACCGGAAATGAAAGAAAAGCTCTTAAAAGAAACCCTTTCTAACTGTTAGCAAAGGGCTTTGTTCCAAACAGAAAAAACCTGCTAACCAAAAAGTGTTAGCAAATATCGTAAAATCCATGAAATCATCATCTACCTTAAATGAGTGTTAGCAAGCTATCTTGCAAAATAAATGGCTTTTAGAAATTCTCACGGACATAAGCCTCTATACATTGCTTCCCTGTCCGTGATAACAAAAAAAGCTGTAAACCCTTGAAAACAAAGGCTTACAGCGTTGTTTACTGGCGTCCATGACAGGAATCGAACCTGCGGCGTTTCGCTTAGGAGGCGAACCCTCTATCCTGCTGAGGTACATGGACGTATATAAAATTTTTAGTGTTGGGCGATTGCTCCAACAAGCCCTTAGGAGGCGAGTGCTCTATCCAGCTGAGCTATGACGACACATGCCGCAAACCCTTGATTTTACTGGGTTTCTGGGATTTTTCCCTTCGGCCATATATAAGATTATCAACTCTATTTCGAGTTGTCAATCTACAGATTTTTTCGATTTGGTAACATTAGAATGTTCCCCAATTTGGGGAATGCTTTGTTGTCACCTTTGGCATTTTTCAGAATAGATTCGAACTGAAAGTTGTTTTTCATTTTTTCCCTTTGGGGAATGCCTCGGCTTTCTCTTAGGAGGCGGACACTCTATCCTACTGAGCTACAGAAACAAAAATTATAAATGTTTCAGCCAGGTCAGCAACAAAAATATTATACTATATTTTTGCTGCTTTTTCAAGACGAAACACATACTTGCGATTCCGCAGTTTACTTCAGGAATTTTCCATTGTGAGTACCTGATAAATTCTCTTATAGGCTTTTTCATAGGTCCAGCAGCCTTCGACATTGTTGTAGTATTCATTATTTTTTTCGACAACATATTCTAAATCGTTTTCTGTCATGAGTCTGTATTTCATCGTACACCTCCAATGTTAAAAACAGTAATCTGCCAAAATCCAGAGGTCATTATATCATATTCCGATGGGAAAGGAGAAGAGAGTCTTACAGCAATGAATTAAAATAAAAAAAGGAATCTCGGACAAAGCAGTCGAAAGGCTGTGACGCAAAGCTACAGGGCCTGTAAAATGGCAGCCAGTTGCGTAAATATGGAACATTTCTTATAAAATAAATAGGGAGAAATGACTGAAATGCACGGTAGGAGAATCTATGGTGCTTTTTATTGCCTGCGAAAAGAAAATACGAGAGGAGGAGTTTGCATTTTCCCGCCATCCGGCGATCACCGCATTTACGAGCATGAACGTGGAGACACCGACCATCATGGCGTATCTGTTTGACCACCCGCTGTATCTGGTGGCACTGATTGCAGGTGTGCTGCTGTTCTGCTTGCGGAGGATAATGCACTGAATGCAGAGATTGCGACGGAGCTGCTTGGAAGCCTCGGCCTTGTCGTGGACTGGGCGGAGAATGGTTCCGAGGCCGTGGATCAGTTTGAAGCGTCGGATCCGGGAAGCTATTTTGCGATCTTCATGGATATGCAGATGCCGGTGATGGATGGCATCGAGGCGACGAAAAAAATTCGAAACAGTGTGCGTGAGGACAATGATGTTCCGATTTTTGCGATGACAGCAAATACCTTTGCAACGGACCGCAAGCGGTGCGCGGATGCGGGCATGACGCGGGTATATTCCGAAACCGGTGAACTTAAAAGAAATTCAGACGACGCTGGACGAGAAAGTGCGGACGTCATGCGCCGGATAACGGGACGGATTAATAACAGAAAAATTTGGAGAAGGGGCTCTACTGCTTTGGATTGCAGTGGAGCCTTTTTATAGTGTATCATAGGAAGTAAAAGAAAACAGGGGAGAATCACGGAATGGAAATTGCAGAAAATATCACATGGACCGAGGAACTGGAAAGGCTGGATGTGCTTCTTTCGCAGGGGCAGTTCGAGCTGCTGCTTCCGGGTGAGCGGTACGGGGGAGGAGAAAAGGAGATCTGGCTTGTCTATCTGATGAACGATGCGGCAGAGAGCTTTCTCGTTTTTCATGACGCGGAGCTGACGGGAACGTATCAGAAGGAATACGAGGGAGAAATAGATGTTGCACTGGAAAAAGACGGGGAGCAGTACGTTCTGATCGTGCGGCAGGGAGAGACGGTGTGCACGCTGTTTTTCAGCCGCCTTTCGCTGGAAGTGCATCTGTTTGATTACGGAAAAACGGGTCATTTCTGGGTGGACGGATACGAGTATCTGCGGCAGATTGAGTTCCGTATTGCGATCCTGCGGGACAAGCTGGAATACCTCGGCGAGGCGTTCTGCACCGAGGAAGAAATGCGTCTGGCATCGCTGGCCAATTTCCCGCCGCTCAATTTCTGCTGCTACCCGGCGGTGCCGGATCAGTATCTCGTACCGTCATGCCCGTGGTGGGAAGCGACGGAAGAGGCAATTACGGAGATGAAAAAACTGGCATCGGAGGCAGGCGATAAAGTGCTGCTGCGGTATCTTGCACTTTATGAAAAATGGCAGGGAAAACTCCTCGCAAAACAGATCGCAAAACTGCTGCATACGAGCCGCCACGCGAAAGTCGTGGATTTACTGGAAAAAAAACTGGCCCGCGAAGCACAGAATTACCCGAAACGACGCTTCACCGGCGAAGAAGGAACCCAGATCCGAAAAATCCAGGAGCAGGCAATGAAACGGAAAAAGATACTGGAAGCCGAAGGAAAACGCGCATCATTGCTGCGCGAGGAGCCATTCTTTTATGCACGGGATTCGGTGGAATATAAGGCCCATCTGATGATCTGGAGAACGAAAGGGAAAGACCGGGTTGTGGAGGTTGAGACGTTTAAAAATTGAAAATGAATTAAAGAAAAGGTACAAAAAGTGAATAAAATAAGATTCATCTGGTGGAAATGGAGTTTTTAAAAACAGTTCATTGCGGCAGATGCGGGCTTGTGATATTCTGAAAAGAAAGAAACATTTGACGAGGATAAGCAGGAGGAATCATTTCATGGGACATTTTTATTTTGTGCGTCACGGGCAGACGATCTGGAATGTGGAGAATAAGATCTGTGGGGCGACGGATATTGCATTGACGGAATTTGGGCATCAGCAGGCGGTTGAGACCGGGGAGAAAATCCTGAAAGAGGGGATTCAGGCGGATGAGATTCTGTATTCCCCGCTGGTTCGTGCGGCAGACACCGCGAAACATATTTCCGAGATGACCGGCATCCCGGCGCGGCCGGAGCCGCGGCTGACGGAGCAGAATTTTGGAAAATGGGAGTCCACAGCACGCGATGGAGCGGACTTCAAAAAGGCGAAGGAATGCTTCGCAATGAGCCACGAGGGCGGCGAATCGACTCTGCGGCTGGCGCAGAGAATCTATAATCTGCTGGATGAAATTCGGGAAGAATCCGATGAAAAAACGTATATTCTCGTCGCACACAACGGCATTGCGCGTGTCGTGCAGTCGTATTTTCACGATATGACGAATGAAGAATATGCGGCATTTGGTGTGAAAAACTGTGAGATTGTACGATACGATTTTCCAGAGAAATAAAAAAAGATTACAGAAAACGGCGGGGATATATTCAATCCCCGCTCGTTTTTTTGTCCGATGGAATCAACGAATGCATCTGATAATACTTTTTTGTAAAAGAGATCAGCGTCTGCATATCGCTGCTGATGTATCTGCTTTTCTTCCATATCATGCCGATTTTCACTCGAATTGGTGTCTGCATCGGAATGCCGATGATTTCCGGAAATTTATCAGTCATGCTGGAATACAGAAAACAGGCATAGCGGCCCGTCTTTAAAAACTGCAGTGTCGTGTAAATCTGGCTGCTCCGCATGATGATATTCGGTGTATACCCCTCAAGTTCGAACCGCAGCTTCAGGAGCTGATTCTGCACCGAGTCAGCATTAAAGAAAATTAAGGGCTGTTTTGCCATATCCTGAATGGAAACCACTTCTCTGCCTGCCAGGGGGTGGTTTTTTGCTACACAAAATACGACCTGGTCATCCGCAAGAACGGCATGGTGAAATTTATCAATATTATACTGTTCCATATTGACAAGCGCCAGATCCAGTGTGTCATCCTGCACCAGATTACAGGCACGGACCGAACCATACTCCTCAAGAGATACCGCAATTTCGGGATGCTCTTCTGAAAAAGCGAGAAGAAGCTCGGGAAAAAAGACGGTGCTCAGCATCGGCGGAATACCAATGCGGATCGGCGGGCGCACACGGGAGAGATTGGAATAATCCGCCTGCAGCTCATTGCAGTACTGGAGAATATAATTTGCTTTCTGATAAAATTCCTCCCCTTCACGCGTCAGAATTAACTGATTTCCCTTTCTGGAAAAGAGACTGACGCCGAATTCAATTTCAAGATCACGGATAGCAACCGATACGGTCGGCTGCGTCACGTACAATTCCTCGGCCGCTTTTGTAATACTGTGGCACCGGCTTGCCATACAGAAGTAACGAAGCTGATTTAAAGTCATTTTTCCCCTCCAAATGTTCGTTGAGACAACGTTATATTACCATTAAGATACCATAGAGACGTAAATGTTTCTATATTTTTTTCGGTTTCCCGCAAAACCAGGTAAAAATGCACAAAAAAAGAGCCCCTGTTTTGCGAATATAAAAAATTTTTTTATGGGGTCATGTATTCCACCAATTTGTTTTTTAACCAGTACACGCCGTATAATACAAGTAACAAAAGAAACGTGTTCGGCCGATGCTTTTCAAGAAAAAGAAAACTGAAAAAACGAAAGGAGATTTGGGAATGTCTCAAACCACAATCACATTGCTGTTTCTGGTATTTGCGATTGTCAGCTTCATTCTGGAGAAAATTCCGCTGGGTCTGACAGCTTCGATCTGTGCGCTTGGATTGACTCTCACCGGAATTCTGGATGTATCAACGACTTTCTCTCAATACGTAAACAGCAACGTTATCCTCTGCATCGGCATGTTTGTTGTCGGCCAGGCACTTTTCGAGACGGGAATGGCAAACAAAATCGGAGGACTTGTAACCCGCTTTGCCAAAACCGAAAAAACACTGATCATCGCCATTATGGTAATTGCCGGCGTGATGTCCGGATTCTTATCCAACACCGGAACCGCTGCCGTACTGATCCCGGTTGTCTGTGGAATCGCAGATGAGTCCGGTTATTCCAGAAGCCACCTGCTGATGCCGCTTGTATTCGCGGCAGCCCTCGGCGGAAACCTCTCTATCATCGGAGCGCCGGGAAATTTGATGGGCGTCAATGCACTGCAGGAGATGGGAATCAAAACCAGCTTTTTCATGTACGCGCCAATCGGAATTCCGATGCTGCTGATAGGAATCCTCTACTTCGTCTGTTTTGGATATAAACTTCTTACGCAGAATCAGAACGAAGCAGTCCAGAACCTGGAAGAGCAGAAAGATTTCAGCAATGTTCCGAAATGGAAACAGATCATTTCACTTGTTGTTCTGATCGTTGTAATTTTCGCTATGATTTTCGAAGAATTAATTGGAATCAGCATTCAGCTTTCCGCCTGTCTTGGCGCACTCTTTTTGGTGCTGACCGGGGTTCTGACAGAAAAAGAAGCGTTGAATTCCATTGACTTAAAAGTAGTTCTCCTCTTTGGAGGCTCTCTTTCCCTGGCAAAAGCACTGGATGTCACAGGGGCAGGAAGTATGATCGCCGATAAAATCGTCGGTCTGCTCGGATCCAATCCAAATCCGATTCTGCTTCTCCTGGTAATTTTCCTGGTAACCTGTGTACTGACCAACTTTATGTCAAATACAGCCACTACGGCACTTATGATTCCGATCGCTGTTTCTCTTGCAAACAGCCTTGGAGCAGACCCGCGGTCCGTTGTGATTGCAACTGTTATCGCCGGTTCCTGCGCGTATGCAACACCAATTGGTATGCCTGCAAACACGATGGTAGTCGGACTCGGAGGCTATAAATTCAAGGATTATGTAAAATCCGGCCTGCCTCTGATCCTCGTATCCTTTGCAATCTGCATGATACTGCTGCCCATCCTGTTTCCTTTTTATCCATGATAAGCATTCCTTCGCATAAACAGGTATCACACACCACAAGGGGCAGAAAATTCCTGCCCCGCACCACAAAGTTCACTCATGAAAATCATTCATAGGAGGTATATTATGACAAACGAAAATGGAGTAAAAGTTTTAACAGACATGGTAGCTGATTTTGTTGCCCACATCGGCAAAAAGCTGCCGGACGATGTAGTTGCAAAGCTGGAGGAGCTGGGCTCCCAGGAAACAGCAGCGCTTCCGAAAGCACTGTATGAGACGATGACCAAAAACCAGAAACTGGCGGTGGAATTAAACCGTCCGAGCTGCCAGGACACCGGCGTGCTTCAGTTCTGGCTGAAATGCGGAACGAATTTTCCGTACATCAATGAACTGGAAGGCCTGCTGAAAGAGGCTGTTGTACAGGCTACCTTTGCAGCACCGCTCCGCCACAACTCGGTAGAGACTTTTGATGAGTACAATACCAAGAAAAACGTAGGAAAAGGAACCCCGACCGTATGGTGGGATATCGTTCCGAACAGTGACAAATGCGAAATCTACGCTTACATGGCAGGCGGCGGATGTACGCTTCCTGGAAAAGCGATGGTTCTGATGCCAGGTGCAGGATATGAAGGAATCACCGATTTCGTACTGGATCAGATGACAAGCTACGGCTTAAATGCGTGTCCTCCGCTTCTTGTCGGCGTTGGAGTTGGAACATCCATCGAAACCGCAGCATTAAATTCAAAGAAAGCGCTGATGCGCCCGATCGGTTCCCACAATGAAAATGCAAATGCAGCAAAAATGGAGCGTCTGCTGGAAGACGGCATCAATGCCATCGGCCTTGGACCGCAGGGAATGGGCGGAAAATATTCCGTTATGGGTGTAAACATTGAAAACACCGCCCGCCATCCATCCACGATCGGCGTTGCCGTAAATGTGGGATGCTGGTCCCACCGCCGCGGCCATATCGTGGTAAATCCTGATCTGACAGTAACTTGTGATACACATTCCACCTGGAAATTTAATGCATAAACGGAGGTACGAATTATGATCGAAATTAGAGGAGATAAAAAAGTTCTGATTACACCGGTAAGCGCAGAAGACCTGAAAGATATCCACATCGGAGATATTGTTTGGCTGGACGGCGATCTCATGACCTGCCGTGACGTTGCACACCGCAGACTCGTTGAGTACGGAAGAGAGCTTCCATATAATATCAAAGACAAGGCAATTTTCCATGCCGGCCCGATCGTACGGAAAATTGAGGGAACAGAAGATGATTACGAGATGGTTTCTGTCGGACCGACTACTTCCATGCGTATGGAGAAATTCGAGTATGAATTTACAAAACTGACCGGCGTACGTGTCATTGTCGGAAAAGGCGGCATGGGTCCGAATACCGAGCGTGCATGTAAAGAATTCGGTGCCATTCACTGTGTCTTCCCGGCAGGCTGCGCGGTTGTTGCCGCGACTGAGGTGGAAAGAATTGCAGAGCATCACTGGGATGAACTGGGAATGCCGGAGACGTTATGGTGCAATAAAGTAAAAGAGTTCGGTCCGCTGATCGTTTCTATTGATGCAGAAGGACGCAACCTGTTTGAAGAGAACAAAGTTGTTTTCAACGAGCGCAAAGAGGCTGCAAAACAGGCAATTTATCCGGAAGTGAAGTTTATCAAATAATAAGAGTTTTTGACAGGAGCAGCCTATGGGACCACAGGAAATGCTGGACCGGGCGGAGGTGAAAAATAAGTGGCAGCTCACGCCGCTGAAGGATTTCAAATCACCCCGTCTGACGGAACGCATGTGGCGGACAGCGGTGGTTGTTCTGCTGACTTCCCTGATTTATGAATATCTGATTCCCGGCGGCCGCAACCCCTGCTTTGCGCTGATCGGCGCAGTGTACGGGGTTGGGAGCCGGTTTGAAGAGGGATTCCACAATGGAATCAATCGCCTGATCGGAACGTTTGTGGGAGGAATCCTGGTCATTCCATTCTACATGCTGTATCAGAAACAGCCGTTTGGAATTCCGGCTTTTCTGTGGCTGGCGGCAGGGCTCTGCCTGGTATTGTGGTGCAATCTGGCACTGCAGGCGGACTCTGCGATCCAGCCGGGAATCGTGGTCTACTTTGTGGTACTTTACACAGTTGGTGAGGAACGAGTTGTTTTCTATACGCTTGCCCGGATTCTGGATACCGGCATCGGCGTACTGATTTCCCTTCTCTGCTATCTTTTACTGCCATCGAAATATGATAAAGAACAGGGGCTCTCGTTCCGGACCATGTGGAAGGCGACAAAACATGCGTTTCAGTCTTATAAGGATAAAAACCGTCTGTTCCGCGAGGATGAACAGAAAAACTTTGGAATGAAAAACAAAAAATAAGCAGGATGCAAAAAAAGAGATGATCTGCTCTGTGCCGGCAGATCACCTCTTTTTTGTATGGCGTTTATGATATTTTATAATATTTCGATGTATGCTGGCGGTAAAGCAGCAGCAGTCCGCGGATGCAGAGCTCGATAGCCATGGCGATCCACATGCCGCGCAGGCCGAGCGGGGTGATGAGAAGTACCGCGAGACCGAGGCGGATGACCCAGATGCTGCCAAGGTTCAGAAGGCTTGGCACAAACGTATCGCCTGTTCCGCGGAGGGCTCCGGCGGCAACGATGGAAGCGCCGAAAAACGGCTCGGCGAGCAGTTCGATGCGGAGTACCTCGGCGGCAAACGAGCGAACCTGCGGGTCAGGAGTCAGAATGCTAAAGACGAACGGACAGAAGATCATCATCAGACCTCCGGTGATGGCCATCAGGACTGCGCCCATGGCAATACAGATATTTCCGTAGCGTTTCGCCAGCTTGTAATTTCCGGCGCCGTAGCTTCTGCCGACGAGCGTTGTCGCGGCGGAACCGATGCCGTAGCCTGGCATGTAGCAGAGGCCTTCGGCGGTGACGGCGAACGAATTGGCCGCAATCGCAATGGAGCCGAGCGGGGCAATCAGCATGGTGGCAGCAACCATGGCGCTGTTCATCGCGATTTCCTGTACGGCAACCGGCACACCGATTTTGAATGCAGTTTTCAGAATTTTCGCATCGAAAACCGTTTTTTCCTTCCGGCGGAGACGCAGCCGCGGATTGCGGACACAACAGAACCAGGCACCCGTGAGGCTGATGACGGCGCAGGCCAGCATCGTTCCCATACCGGCACCCATGACACCGAAAACCGGAATCAAAAGAGCATTGAAAATGACATCGAGCACGCACATAACGGCATTTAAAATACTGGGTGTCACCATATCACCGCTGCACTGCAGGAAGGACGACATCAGCGAGTTGAGCTGGGAAAACGGAAGCATGATGGCAAACATCATAAAATAGAGCGTGGCATTCTGTCGGATCTCCTGCGCACCGCCGAGCCACCCCGGCAGCGGATGACTGATCAGAAGCCCGATCAGGCACAAAACAGCCGACACAACAAGCGCGGACGCGATGCCATGCCGCACAACATCCCTTGCCTTCTTGTCATGATTTCCCCCGATCTGATGCGCTACCTGAACAGAAAAACCGGCTGAAACCGCATAAATCGTACCGCTGAGGAGCCACGTCGTCGACGAAACCAGTCCGATCGCCGCCGAAGCATTCGCCCCAAGCGCGCCGACCATCGCGGAATCAATGTATTGCATCGCAATCGTAGTAATCTGTGTAAGAATCGCAGGCAGACTTAATCGCCCGACCTGCTGAATCTGCGGTTTCAGTTCAGTCCAGTTTATTCTATTCATCATTTTCTCCAGAACATGTATTTTATCGTATGGTTTTTCTTAAGAATGTAAAGATAAATGCGTATTTTACGCTAACATGTTTTGAAGAAAGTGTCAATCAAAAACGAGGTTTAATTTGACTTTTTTCTATGCGTATTAGGCATAGGGGCGGAGAGGATTCGAATTTAATTTTCCGGCGGAAGGTTGTTCTTCGCAGCGGGGTTCGCCTGGGTCGTGTTGGTTGCAGTCAGCAGGGAATCTGTCGGGGCGACCGGGCTCATGAGGACGCGGCCGGTTCCGCGGTAGACGTTGACGAGGCCTTCGCCGCTGACGGCGGAGCCGACGAGGGTTTTGGTGGAGCGCTCTACGGTGAAATCAAGGTTGGAGGACCAGCAGACGGCGAGGTTTCCATCGATTTTCAGTTCGTCGTTTTCGAGTTCGACTTCGATCAGCTCGCCCTCAGGTACGTTGCTTTCGAGGGCAACGGCGCCTCTGCCGACGAGGCTCAGATTGAAGAAGCCTTCACCGCCGAGGACAGCGGAGGAAATACTCTTGCGGGCGGTCAGTTTGTTTTTGACTCTGCCGTCGCAGGCGAGGAATATGCCGTCCTCAATCGTCATTCCGGAGGAGCCCCATTTCTCGACATCCACAAGAATGATGTATTTGTAGGTCGGTTCCAGCACGAGATATCCGTCGCCAACGTACTCCGGTTTTACGGCAGATTCCTTTGTCATGGCGCCTTTGATGGCCTTTCCGAACAGGTCGCCGATCCCTTTGATTCCGGCGGTCGCCTGTACATGGCCGCCCATCCACTGCATCGCACCGGACTGGATAATCGCGGAGTGCTCCTTGTCCAGTTCAATGACAACCTGGCGGCGGCGCACATTCATTTTGCTCATGTAATACTCCTCCATGGCAGTCATCGGCGAGACGCTGGAATCCTGGAGATATTCCATGACGTGGAAATTTTCGATGGATTTGGTGAATTTCCGGTTTTCGTTTTCGAGATTTAAAATTTTCATAGGCACGTTCCTTTCTTTCATTAAGAAGAAAAATAGTGATCCGTCTTGTTTCTTTTATTATACAGGAAAGAAAGCAAAGAGCACAGAAAAATTTAGAAAAAAAGGAAATCTGGAAATCATGTTGTCCATTTTTCAGCGGAGTGATAAGATAAAGTTCAGAAAACGCAAGCAGTACGGTCAGAGGAGGAGTTTATTATGAGTACAATTACTGTCAGAGATGCAAAAATAGAGGATGCTGCACGGATTCTGGAGATTTATGCGTATTACGTAGAGCACACCGTGATTTCTTTCGAGTGGGATGTGCCGTCGCTGGAAGAATTCGAAAACCGTATGCGGGATATCATGAAGAAATACCCGTATCTCGTGATCGAAAGAGATGGAAAAATCGAGGGTTACGCATATGCCCATCCGTTCGTTGGCCGCGCCGCATACGATTGGTCGAGCGAGCTGACGATTTATCTCGACCACGATGCGCGGAAAGGCGGACTGGGACGGAGATTGTATGAAGAACTGGCCGATCGTCTGAAAAAAATGGGCATTCTGAACCTCTACGCCTGCATCGGCTATCCGCAGGTCGAGGATGAATATCTGACGAAAAACAGCGCCGAGTTCCATGCGCATCTCGGATTCGAACTCGTGGGAACCTTCCACAACTGCGGCTACAAATTCGACCGCTGGTACGATATGGTCTGGATGGAAAAAATCATCGGCGAGCCGCACGCGGGACAGCCGGCAGTAAAGCCGTACAGCGAGGTTAAAGAATGAGTACGATAACGACGTATACAAGAAAACATTTCGATCCCGTACATCCTGATCCGGGGCTGCTCTGTGTGGAGGATTTTGCGCATGCGCTGCCGATGATCTGCCGCGGAAACGGTCATGTGACGACGTTCTGGTCAGTGGGAGAGCACTGCATCTGCTGTGCGAAAGAGGCTGCCGCGCGCGGCTATTCCCGGCGGCTGGTGCTGGCGTGCCTTCTGCATGACGCGAGCGAGTGTTACATGTCGGACGTGCCGCGGCCATTAAAGCAGGAGATGCCGCGGTACCGCGAGATCGAGGACCATCTGCTTTCGGTGATTTATGAGAAATATCTTGGCAGTGATCTGACGGCGGAGGAGCAGCGGATGATGAAACAGATCGACAATGATCTGCTGTGGTACGATCTGACAAATCTGCTGGAGGAACCGCAGGCGGGGGATGCGCCGAAACTTCACATCACGCTGGACTACACGGTGCGGCCGTTTGCTGCGGTGGAACAGGAGTATCTGGAATTATTCGAACAGTATCGGGAGACGGGCGATGAGAGAGGATAAAAACGAAAACCGCTGGGACAAGCTGCTGCAGATCCACACAATGGGGCGGGATGACAGCCGGTCGGATCTGTACCGGTATCCGTATGAGCCGACCCCGTACTGCGTGCTGGAGCGGATGGCAAACACAGGGATGATCCGAAAGGGAAATACGCTGCTCGATTACGGATGCGGAAAGGGCCGCGTAGATTTCTTCTTATCGGCGCAGACCCGGTGCCAGTCCATCGGTGTGGAGTATGATGACCGGATTTATGCGAAGTCAATGGAAAACAAAAAGGCGGCGGCCTCTGGTGCGCGGACGGAGTTTGTGCTGGAGAGCGCCGAAAATTTTTCCCGTTCCTGTGGAAGTGGACCGGGTGTATTTTTTTAACCCGTTTTCGCTTGAAATCTTAAGAAAAGCGATGGCAAGACTGCTGGAATCGTACTACGAAAATCCGCGGGAGATCCAGCTGTTTTTCTATTACCCGTCGGATGCTTATATCTCGTATCTGATGACCGTGCCGGAACTGGAATTTCTCGATGAGATCGACTGTATGGATCTGTTTCCGGGCGGGGACAGCCGGGAGCGGGTTGTGATTTTTACGATTCAGGAATAAAAAGTTTTGTAACAGCAAAAACCGTGTGGAATACAAAAAAGCATGAATTATATTTGAAGAAAGGGCGTTTTTATGAAATATCAGGTAATGCGAATTGAGGAAGACCTTGATTTCGGTTGTGAGGAGCGCGGTGCCGACGAGCCTGTCATGGCAGTTGTTGTTTTGAAAGATGAAAACGGAACAGAATCGCGCATCCGCCAGGAGGATCAGATGCTGTATGACTGGAACATCGAGGAGGGCGACACCGTTATTCTGAATGAAAACGGCGAATTGCGAAAAGTACTCTCCGGTGATTGGACGCAGAATTGCAATTCGAAAAATGTAGATACGACAAAATTCGTCAACATGATGCAGGCCGTCAAAGCCGGAAAACAGATTGACTGGATCTGTCCGTTCTGCAGCGGAACAGTAGAACGATTGGAACAGAAAGGCGGAAAAACCGTAATCGGATGCACATCGTGCGATATGCGGATTCAAATAGAAAATTAAACGATTTCGGCCTTTAAGGCCGAAAGAGAAAGGAAACACAAATGGTAAAACCAATTATGAGAGACGTTCTCTTCCTCGGACAGAAATCCATCCCGGCGACAGAGGAAGATCTGCAGGTGGGAAGAGATCTGCAGGACACACTGGCAGCAAACCGCGAGGCATGCGTCGGCATGGCGGCAAATATGATCGGCGTGAAAAAACGCATCATCATCGTAAACGCCGGATTCCGCGACATCATCATGTTCAACCCGGTGATCGTCCGCAAAAGCGGCCCCTACGAAACAGAAGAAGGTTGCCTCTCCCTGCCAGGCGTGCGGAAAACAAAGCGGTACCAGAACATCGAAATCGAATACTACGACTGGGACTGGAAAAAACAACGCCAAAAATTCATCGGCTGGCCAGCCCAGATCTGCCAGCATGAGATGGATCATCTGGAAGGGATACTTATTTAGATCCTACAGCAGACAGGAGGACGGTATGACAGACAGAGAATGAATGGTAAAAGGAATCATTTACAACCCGAATGTGGAAGATCTGGCCAAAGAGCCAGAAGTCACCATCGTTCCAGGCGTCACAATCGGCGAACACGACCGCGAGTATTTTTACCGGGACGAAAAAATCGACTGGGAGAATCTCAAATAAATCGGGACAAATTTCGAAAATATAAAATTTTTGTAAAATAATGTCGAAAAAACGATTGACAAGTGGCGAAAAGAAACATATGATAATACCTGTCAATATACATATTCGGCAATAGAGGCGCGAAGGCTAAGAGTAGCTGTCCTGAGACAACGGGGTCTGGGACGGGCAGGGAAAGGAGCATTCGCCGAAACGGGGCAGTTCCCGAAAAACTGTCTGCGTTGGGGTACAGTCGAACAGACTGTGCACTCTCACCGTACTGGTGGAGGAGCTATTGCTTCATGAACGTAGATTTAATGGAGCAGTGGTGAAGACCGCTGCTCTTTTTATTGTACTGCAGTTGGAACCGTGACAAAAGGTTCCGGGGGTGGAAATCTGTTTGGTTGGAGAACGAAAGACGAAACGGGTGTTACAGGATACGTCTGAAGAAAACTGTTGCCGGAAAAGAAAAAGGGAGGATTTTGACATGATAGCATTTCTTAACTGGCTGGACGGTGTCCTTTGGGGCGTGCCGCTGATCGCGCTGATGATTCTGACCGGTCTGTACTTTACCGTTCGTTCTGGATTTTTCCAGTTCCGTCACTTTGGCTGGATTATGAAGAGAACCGGCGGAAAACTGTTCCAGAAAGAAAAAGAAGCAAGCGAAGGAAAGGGTATGCTTTCCTCATTTGAAGCAATTTCAACTGCCATCGGCGGTACCGTAGGATTCGGAAACATCGCCGGTGTTGCAACCGCAGTCGCAGCAGGCGGCCCGGGAGCCATCATGTGGATGTGGCTTTCTTCCCTGCTCGGCATGATCCTGAAACAGGTTGAGGTTACCCTCGGCTGCTACTACCGTCACACCAACGAAAAAGGTGAGTACTACGGCGGTCCGACTTACTACATGGAGTGCGGACTTGGCGAGGAGCGCCACTGGGGCAAGCTGTGGCTGATCCCGGCGCTCATCTTCGGCATCGGTATTTTCTCCACCTTCTTCGTAACCTCTTCCAACCTGACCGCATCTCAGGTCGTAGCCGGTGCGTTCGGTATTGAGAATATCAATCTTGGAAGCTTCAAAGTAGAAGGCGTTATCGTGATGGGCGTTCTGCTCTGCATTCTGACCTATGTCGTTACAAGCGGCGGTACGAAGAAAATCGCAAGTCTGTTCAGCAAGCTCGTTCCATTTATGAGCGTTCTTTATATCTTGATGGGACTTGGCATGATCATCATCAACATCAACCGCGTTCCTGGCGTATTTACAGCCATCGTAACAAACGCATTTACCGGAACAGCAGCGATCGGCGGTTTTGCCGGCTGCGCAGTCAGCGAGATTATCCGTGTGGGTATGGCGCGTTCCGTATACTCCAATGAGGCTGGATGGGGTACTTCTCCAATGATCCATGCTTCCGCAAAAACACCGCATCCGGTAGAGCAGGGTCTGTGGGGATCTTTCGAGGTATTCTTTGATACCATGGTTATCTGTACGATCACCGCACTTTCCGTTATCTTAAGCGGAAACTGGACCGACGGAACGAACGGCGGAACACTTGCTTTAAGTGCATTTGCAAGCGGATTCGGCAAATTTGGAAGCATCCTTCTGGCAGTCATCATGGTCATCTTCACTGTAACGACTTCCGGCGGATGGTTCACCTACTATCTGGCAATTCTGGAGCATCTGTATAAAAAAGAAGGCAAGATGAAAGATATCGTCATGAAAGTCTTCTATGCAGTCCGCGCTCTGCCGGGCGTACTGTGGACGATCTATCTGGTAAAGACCAACAACCAGGGCTTTATCTGGACTGTCGTTGATATCACATCTGCGATCCCGACTTTCGTCAACGTAGCAGTGATCCTGATTCTCTCGAACCAGTATTTCAAACTGCTGAAAGACTACAAAGCAAGAAACTTCGGCCAGGGCACGGTAGACAAGAACGCCTGCCTGTTCTATGAAGAGAAAACGAAATAAAAAATATTCAAAAGCGAATCCAGACACGCAAGAGAATAGCGTGTCTGAATTTGTATATTGCGCAAATGGGCAGAAAAGAATAGAATCAAATTTAGATGACAGTAGGAGGATAATGATATGAAAACAATTTACAAAAACGGAGCTGTCTACACCGGAAAACTGCCGCTTGTCGAAGCGTTTGCAGTAGAAGACGGCAAATTTGTTTTCGCCGGAAGCAGCGCAGAGGCAGATGCCCTTGCAGCAGCCGGCGACAAAGTTGTAGACCTCGGCGGAAAATTCGTCTGCAGCGGTTTTAACGACAGCCATATGCACCTTTTAAATTACGGAAGCTCCCTGCTGAAAGCGCAGCTTGCCGCACATACCGAAAGCCTGGAAGATATGCTCGCCTGCCTCGACACCTTCCAGAAAGAGCATCCGCGAAAAGACGGCGCATGGCTGATGGGCCGCGGCTGGAATCAGGATTACTTCACGGACGTGGACCGCATGCCGAACCGCTACGATCTTGACCGCGTATCAACTGAAGTTCCGATCTGCGCGACGAGAGCGTGCGGCCACTGCCTCGTAGTCAACAGCAAAGCGCTGGAACTCCTCGGCGTCACCGCAGATACCCCGCAGCCGGAGGGCGGAGAGATCGGTATGGAAAACGGTGAGCCGGACGGAAGATTCTTCGACAATGCAATGGAACCGGTTTACGACAGCATTCCGGTGCCGAGCAAAGAGGAAATCAAAGATATGATCCGCAGCGCCTGCAAAGCCCTGAACAGCTACGGCGTCACCAGCAGCCAGAGTGATGATTACTGCGTTTACCGCGCCGTTCCGTGGCAGACCGTCAACGAAGCATACAAAGAACTCGAGGATTCCGGCGAGCTGACCGTCCGCGTTTACGAGCAGAGCAACTTTACCGATCTGGAATCCTTAAAAGGTTTCGTTGAGGCTGGAAATGTGACCGGCATCGGCACAGACCGCTTTAAAATCGGACCGCTGAAAATGCTCGGCGACGGCGCACTCGGTGCGAGAACAGCATTCCTCAGTCGCCCATACGCAGACGACCCGTCCACCTGCGGAATCCCGGTATTCACCCAGGAAACCATGGATGAGATGATCGGCTACGCCAATGCACACGGCATGCAGGCTGCAGTTCACACGATCGGTGATGCGTGCCTCGACCGCGTGTTAAGTGCCTATGAAAAAGCCCTTGCTGAAAACCCGAGAGAAGATCACCGCCACGGCATCGTGCACTGCCAGATCACAAGAGCCGATCAGCTTGAAAAAATCGCGAAAATGCATCTTCACGTTTACGCACAGAGCATCTTCCTCGATTACGATAACCATATCGTAGAGGAGCGCGTCGGCAAAGAGCTTGCGAGCACAAGCTACAGCTGGAAGACGCTGATGAATAACGGCGTCTCCGTCAGCAACGGAACTGACTGCCCGGTAGAGCTGCCGGATGCCCTCGCCTGCATGCAGTGCGCTGTCACAAGAACAACGCTGCGCGACCATGTCGGCCCGTACCTGCCGGATCAGAAATTCACCGTACAGGAAGCACTCGACAGTTACACGATCCGCAGTGCCGAGGCAAGTTTCGAGGAGAACGTGAAAGGCCAGATCGCAGAAGGCATGATGGCAGACTTCGTCGTACTGGGTCAGAATCCGTTTGAGGTGGATGAGAGCACGATCAAAGACATTCCGGTGTGCCGGACGTATCTTGCTGGTGAACTGGTATATGAAGCATAAAGATATAACTCAAATGAGCGATAAATGTCAAATGAAAATTCATACAATGAAGGGAAAAACGTGAAATAAGATAACCTGGAAATAGTATGGAATAAAGGCAGAAACAGAGGAGAACCTCCTGCGGCGATAAACGGTCGCAGGAGGTTCTTTTTTGATCCTGATAGGACCATACGGTCGTAAAAGAATCGAACAAATGGTTGCATAAAAGGGCGGGAATGTGCTATGATAAAGGAAATTTTACGAAAGGAAAAAACAGACAAATGCTTGGAAGAACACATTTTTTTATTGGAACAGCAGCGGCACTTGCTGTTTTACAGCCGCAGACGGTTCCCGCGCTTGTGGCCGGTGCCGGGGCTGCCGCGATCGGCGGTTTGATCAGTGACATTGATGTCGGCACTTCACAGGCGCACCGCGATGCCGATAAGATTATTACGGCAACAGTTGCAGTTGCGGTGCTCACAATTCTTGCGGAGTATAAACTGAATCTTGGAATTTACCGCCGCCTCACAAGCGACAGCAGCGTGCTGCGTCTCCTCGCCGGAACGGCAGCATTTTTGCTGATCTGCGCCTATGGGAAACAGCAGCCGCACCGCTCCTTCATGCATTCATTTGCGGCGCTGGCATTGCTGACGGCGTGCGTGGACATCATCTACCCGGATGCGTCCGCTTATTTTGCCGTGGGCTTTCTGTCCCATCTGGTGCTCGATTTTTTCAACCGGAAACCGGAAAAGCTGTTCTGGCCCTGGAAGAAGGGATTCTGCCTCGGATTCTGCTCAGCACGGGGACTTGTGAACCGCGCACTGCTCGGGTGCGGCATGGTATCTCTTGCTGTAGTACTGGTGCTCTCGGCGCCTGCAGGGCGGCTGATGGCTAAAATCATGCGGGCAATTTACGGATGAGATGGGATTGACAAAAAGATAACAAGACAAAAGAAGAAAAAGCAGGAATTTTTCGGTGTTAAAGTTAATATTTTATACATTTTATAGTAGGATTTTTGATTAAAATGATGTAAAATAGAAAACAGAAATCCGGCGTCCGTAATTGTTTTTGAAATGAACGAACAGGGAACCGCCGGCCCGTTACCGCAGCCGATTGCGGAGCGCAGCGCAACCGACCACAGAGATTAGAGCACAACAGGCAATACAGGAGTTAGTATGAACGAAGAAATGAAAAACCAAACAGAACAGTTACCGCTTTTAAAAGTACACATGATGGGAAGTTTTTTCCTGGAGTACGGCGACCAGCCGATTTCCTTCCGGAAAACAATGGCAACAAAATCGATGAGACTTCTGCAGATTTTCCTCTATAACAAGGACAATGGAATTTCCAGAGGAAGACTGTTGGAGAGCACATACGGAAGAGAAGATGTGGCGGACGCGGCAAACAGCCTGCGTGTCGGCGTACATCGCCTGAAAAGAAGCCTTGTCGAGGCAGGACTTCCGCAGTTTGAGTACATTTATACACAGAAAGGCGTTTACCACTGGACCAGCCCGATGCCGGTCGAGGTAGATGCGATTGATATCAAAAATAAGATCCTGGAAGCAGGAAAAGAGACGGACGAGAAAGCGCGCATGGATCAGATGATCGAAGCACTGGAGCTGTACACCGGAGAGTTCCTTGCAGATTTCGGCGAGGAAGAGTGGGTACAGGCGGAGCGCGCGCAGCTGAAAAAAGTATATTCCGATGCACTGAAAGAAGTAAGTGAGTATCTTCTGAAAAACGAGGAGTTCGATGAGCTGCAGAAACTGACTTCTGTTGCTTCCGAACTGTATCCGTTCGACGAGTGGCAGGCAGTCCAGATGCAGGCGCTGATCGGCCTGGAGAGATACAAAGAGGCCATGAAACTGTACGAGCAGACCTCGAAACATTACTTTGAAGAGCTTGGCGTTACACCGAGCGAGAAACTGGTGGAGCAGTACCGCTATCTGGGAAGCCGCATGGGCAGCAGACACCGCGTGATCGAAGAGGTACAGGCAGATCTTCAGGAGAGCCCGGGAGAAAAGGGCGGAGCATTCTTCTGTTCCCTCGCCGGATTCCGTGACTGCTACCGACTTGTTTACCGTATGTCCGAGCTGAACGGACAGATGCCGTGGCTGATGCTGTGCACCATTACAGACGGAAAAGGTTACCCGGCAAAAGGCGGTCCGCGCCTTGACCGTATGTCCGAAAAGCTGCTTGAGGTAATGAAACGCAGCCTGCGTCATTCCGATTTCTTTGCAAAATACAGCCCGTCCCAGTATGTGATTCTGCTGCAGGGCGGCAGCCAGAGAGGATGCGAACTCGTCTACAAGAGAATCAGCGAGCGCTTCTCCGAGGAGAAAAAAGGCTGGGCAAAGAATCTGAAATACAGTGCACTGCCGGCAATTCAGACCGAAAAAGAGCTTGAGTTCTTAGAAGGAGACGATGTTTTATGATTCGCGTACAGCTGCCTGGAAGATTCCGCATGTACGATGAAACACGCTGCCTCAACGAGGAAGCGATTCATTCCCCGATGATCACAAAGCTGCTGGTTTATATGATCTGCAACAAAAACCATATCGTAACACTGGAACAGTTAACCGAAGCACTCTGGACGGATGAGAAGAGTGAAAATCCGTACGGAGCACTGAAAAATATGATGTACCGTCTGCGCGGAACGCTGCGGAAGGTATGGCCGGTTAAGAGAGGATCATGCCTGCTATATGAAGGCTGTCATGGAACTGACGAAAAGCCTGGAGCACCGCAGACCGCAAAGGAAAAGTACAGGTTCTCAGTGATCTAAAAGAGCTTTATCAGGAACCAAGAGAATTAGAAAAATAAATTAATTTTTAAGTTGACAGCAGACTAAACAAATAGTAACTTTAAGCTGTGATGAAACGAGCTTAAATCCAGAAAAAGTCTGCTGTCTTAAGTTAAATAAAGTACAACAGACAGGGAGGATAACAAACATGAGTTACAGAGAAGTATATGAAAAATGGTGCAATGATCCATATTTTGATGAGGCATCCAGAGAAGAGCTGAAAGCACTCGAAGGAAATGAGGCAGAAATCGAAGACCGTTTCTACCGTCAGCTTGAGTTCGGTACCGGCGGACTCCGCGGTGTCATCGGAGCGGGTACCAACCGCATGAACATCTACACCGTACGCCAGGCAACCCAGGGCCTTGCCAACTACATTATTTCCCAGAACGGACAGGAAAAAGGCGTAGCCATCGCACACGATTCCAGAAGAATGTCTCCGGAATTCGCACGCGAAGCAGCACTCTGCCTGAATGCAAACGGAATCAAAACGTATCTGTTCGAGTCCCTGCGTCCGACACCGGAGCTTTCTTTTGCTGTCCGTGAATTCGGCTGTATTTCCGGTATCGTCATTACCGCAAGCCACAACCCGAGAGAGTACAACGGATACAAAGTATACTGGGAGGACGGCGCACAGATTACACCGCCGCACGACAAAAACATTCTCGCAGAGGTAGCAAAAGTAACCGAGTTTTCTGCCGTTAAAACGATGGAAGAAGATGATGCAAGAGCAGAAGGCCTGTTCCAGGTCATCGGAACCGATTTTGATGACCGTTACGTTGCAAAATTAAAAGAGCAGAGCATTCATCCGGAAATCATCAAAGATGCGGCAAAAGATATGAAGATCGTCTACACACCGCTTCACGGAACCGGAAATGTGCCGGTACGCCGCGTTCTGCGCGAGCTTGGCTTTAATCAGGTTTACGTTGTAAAAGAGCAGAAAGTGCCGGACGGAAACTTCCCGACGGTGGCTTACCCGAACCCGGAAGACGAGAAAGCATGGACACTGGCGCTGAAACTGGCAAAAGAAGTAGACGCTGACATCATCCTTGCAACCGACCCTGATGCAGATCGTCTCGGCGTTTATGCAAAAGACAGCAAGACCGGCGAGTACGTAAGCTTCACCGGAAACATGTCCGGTATGCTGATCGCAGAGTATATTCTGCGTGAGCGCACCAAGAACGGAACCATGCCGGAGAACCCGGCACTCGTTGAGACGATTGTTACGACCGATATGGCAAAAGCAATCGCAAAAGCTTATAACGTGGCACTGATCGAGGTTCTGACCGGATTCAAATACATCGGCGAGCAGATCAAATTTTTTGAGCAGAGCGGTGCACACAATTATGTATTTGGTCTGGAAGAGAGCTATGGCTGCCTGGCCGGAACATATGCAAGAGATAAAGATGCCTGCGTGGCAGTTATGATGCTCTGCGAGGTTGCTGCATACTACAAACAGCAGGGCAAAACACTGTGGGATGCCATGGTGGATATGTACGAGGAGTACGGCTACTACAAAGAGGGTCTTGCAACGATGACCTTAAAAGGTATCGACGGTGCAAAAGAGATCCAGACCATGATGACCAACTTCCGTGAGAACCCGCCAAAAGAGCTGGGCGGTTTCCAGGTTCTTGCCGTACGCGATTACAAAGCAGATGTACGCCAGGATCTCGTAAGCGGAGAGAAGAGCGCGACCGGACTTCCGTCCTCCAACGTTCTTTACTATGAGCTGGAAAACAACGCATGGTGCTGTGTGCGCCCATCCGGTACTGAGCCGAAGATCAAATTCTATTTCGGCGTAAAAGGCACATCCCTTGAAGATGCAGCCGAGAAACTGGAAAAATTAAAAAATGCAATGGTAACTGCTTAAACGCTGTGTGATATAGAAACAAAAAAAGGCCTCAGCCCGGCGGGTGAGGTCTTTTTGTACAAAAATCGGCCCGGCGGATCAAGCTTACCTGAAATAAGGAGAAGAAAATGGCGATTTTATATTATGATGAGAAAAAGCTTTTTCAGTTAAATACAGAGAATACGACGTATGTGATCGGCCTGAGCCCGGAAGGCTACGTCGGACATGTTTACTACGGACCCCTTCTGCACGGAGAGCCGGATCTGTATCCGCTCCGCATGGATGAGCCGCCGTTCACCCCGTCCGTCAATAAGAGAGAGAAATCTTCGTTCCTCGACCGTTTTCCAATGGAATACCCGACCGGAGGAGTCGGCGATTACCGTGAGAGCTGTCTGAATATAAGAAATGCACAGGGCCGTATGGGATGTGAGATTTTCTTTGATTCCTATGAAATTTTCAAAGGAAAACGCCCGCTGACCGGTCTTCCAGCTTCTTTTGGAACCGAGGACGAAGTAGAAACTCTGGAAATCACCTGCAAAGATCCTGTTCTTGATCTTGTTGTTGTCCTTTCCTACTCTGTTTTTACAAAAGAAAACGTTATCACCCGAAGTGTCCGCGTGAAAAATGAAGGCAGTGAAGCGCTGAAGGTAGAGAAAATCTACAGTGCCTGCCTCGATATGGACAACGAAGACTTTGAGATGCTTTCTCTTCATGGATCCTGGGGAAGAGAACGCCACATCCAGCAGGGTGCGCTCCGTTACGGAAAACAGCTCGTTTCCTCCGGAAAAGGAGAGTCCAGCCATCAGGAGCACCCGTTTGTGGCCCTGGTGACACCGGGAACGGATCAGGAGCGCGGCGAGGTTTACGCAATGCACTTCGTATATTCCGGCAACTTTATCGGACAGGTGGAAAGATGCCAGTTTGATACCGTTCGTATGGTCATGGGTATCAACCAGGAGGAGTTCTGCTGGAATTTAAAAGCCGGCGATGAATTCCAGGCGCCGGAGGTTGTTATGGTCTACTCTGCCGAGGGACTTGGCAAAATGACGCGTTCCTACCATGCATTTTATCGCAGACATATGATCCGCAGCCCGTACAACCACAAAAAACGCCCGATTCTGATTAACAACTGGGAAGCAACTTACTTTGATTTTGATACCGATAAACTCCTCGATATCGCAAGAGAGGCAAAAAAAGACGGCATCGAGATGCTTGTTATGGATGACGGCTGGTTCGGAAAACGAAATAAAGACGATTCTTCCCTCGGTGACTGGGTTGTCAACGAAGAGAAGATCAAAGGCGGCCTGAAAAATCTGGTTGACAAAGTGAATGAAATCGGTCTTGAATTCGGTATCTGGTTCGAGCCGGAGATGATCTCCCCGGACTCTGATCTCTACAGAGAGCACCCGGAATGGGCGATTCAGATTCCGGGAAGAGAAGCGACTGAGATCCGCTGCCAGTACGTGCTGGATCTCTCCCGCCCGGAAGTGCAGGATTATGCGTATGAATGTGTGGCAAAAATCCTGCGCAGTGCAAACATCAAATACGTGAAATGGGATATGAACCGTCAGTTAAGCGACCTGGGAAGCACCTACCTGGACAAAGATTCCCAGCAGGAGCTGTTCCACCGCTACGTGCTCGGTATGTATGCGATGCAGGAGCGTCTGATACAGGAGTTCCCGGATCTGCTTCTGGAGAACTGCTCCGGCGGCGGTGCACGTTTCGATCCTGGAATGCTTTACTACAGCCCGCAGATCTGGTGCTCCGATGACACCGATGCGATCGAGCGTCTGGAAATCCAGGAGGGAACCGCCCTCATTTACCCGCTCTGCTCAATGGGTGCACACGTCAGCGTATGCCCGAACCACACGGTTGGCCGTGTAACTCCGTTTACAACGAGAGGCCATGTGGCACTGGCTGGAACATTTGGCTATGAGCTCGATATCACAAAGCTGCCGGAGGAGGAGAGAAAACTGATTCCGGAGCAGACCGCGATGTATCACAAATATCATGAACTGATCCGCGATGGAGAGTATTATCGTATTCTTTCCTACCGTGAAAACCACAGATCCGACTGCTGGGCAGTAGCTTCTGAGGATAAAAACGAAGTGCTTGTAACTTACGTACAGGTGCTGGCACAGGTAAATATGCCGTCCCGCAAGGTTCGCCTGCGCGGCTTTGATCCGGCGAAAAAATATTGTCTGGAGGGAACCGATGAGGTTTACAGCGGCGAGATGCTGATGAATGCCGGTTTCCGGATGAAAGATTTCTGGGGTGATTTCGTCAGCAGACTGTATCACTTTGTTGCAGTAGACTAAGGAGCAACGGATATGGCAAAAGTAAGATTGGCAGATATTGCAAAGGTGGCGGGCGTCAGCGCCGTCACCGTGCATAACGCGATTACAGGACAGAAAGGGGTCAGCGATGAGATGCGCGCCCGGATTCTGGAAATTGCAAAGGAAATGGGGTACCGCCAGCCGGGAAGCGGAGCGAGAAATACACAGGGAAAAAGTCTGCGCTGCATCGGAGTGGTGATTCCGGAACGGTATCTGGCAGAGTATACGACATTTTACTGGAAAATGTATCAGGAGATGGCACTGGCGGCGACGGAAAAGAGCTGTATGGTGACCGTGGAGATCCTGAAACAGGAGATGGAAGATGAGATGATCGTGCCGTGCATCGCCAAGGAGCAGACCGTCGATGCGCTGATCCTTATGGGAGACACGAGCCGCGATTACATCCACTATCTGAAGAAAAACGTGGATCTTCCGATCGTATTTTTGGATTTCTACGACAATGAGCTGGCAAAAGATGCCGTGATCGCAGATAACTTTCACGGAATGTATCTGATGACGGAATACCTGTATGAGCATGGCCTGACCAAGCTGGCTTTTGTCGGTTCGATTCATTTTTCCAGCAGTATCATGGATCGGTACTGCGGTTTTTCCAAGGCTGTTCTGGAACACCGCGATGTGACACCGGCGGAATGGATTCTGGAGGACCGTGATGAGCGGGGCCAGATCGAAATTCATCTCCCGGAACAGATGCCGGAAGCGTTCGTCTGCAACTGCGACCTGACCGCCGGCCTTCTGATGCTCGAGCTGGAAAAACGCGGCATCTCCGTGCCGGAGGATGTTTCCATTGTCGGCTTCGATAATTACCTGTATCCGGGTTTCCCGGATCTCAAGATCACTTCGTATGAGATCAATACGAAGGCGATGGTAAAAGTAGCGCTCGAAAAAGCGCTGAAGCAGATCCGCGGCGCGGCATCCGGCAAAAATATGGAAATTGTATCCGGGCAGCTGGTGCCGAAAGAGAGCGTAAAGCTTTGATTTTTATAACTGAATTATAAATTAAGAAACGGGGCATTTTGAAATGCCCCGTTTTTGTACATATTACACAACAAAGTCACTTAAAAATTGACAGTATCTAACGGAACTTATTTTTTAAGTAATTTCCAGTTGAAAAATTAATCATCTATGTTAAAATTAAGCTAAAGGACTGGGCGTGAGGGTGATAAAACACGGCGGTTCGGAGAAAAAAAGAATGAAAAAACAAGATTCTGTCCACTAACAGAAACTTAAAAAAAACAAAGTACAACTCATAAACAAACAATATTTTTCATGGAGGTTTCAAAAAATGAGCGAAGTTAAAATTATTGGAGATGCTGTCAAAAATATGCCATGGCAGGAAGGCCCGGCTGAGTTTTCCGGTGCACCGGTATGGAGATACAGCGAGAATCCGATCATCGGAAGAAATCCGGTGAAGGAAGTAGCAAGAATCTTCAACAGCGCCGTTATGCCGTACGGCGACGAGTTCATCGGAGTATTCCGTGGTGAGCAGACAAACGGAATCCCGTACATCTACCTTGGAAGAAGCAAAGATGCGATCCACTGGAATTTCGATGAGAACAAAATCCAGTTCGTTGACGAAGAAGGCAAACCGTTCATGCCGGTTTACGCATATGACCCGCGTCTTGTAAAAGTAGAAGATACCTACTACATCATCTGGTGCCAGGACTTCTACGGTGCAGCCATCGGAATGGCAAAAACAAAAGATTTTGAAACCTTCGTACGTGTGGAGAATCCATTCCTTCCATTCAACAGAAATGCCGTTCTCTTCCCGAGAAAAATCAACGGCAACTTCGTGATGCTGTCCCGTCCAAGCGACAGCGGCCACACACCGTTCGGTGACATCTTCCTGTCCGAGAGCCCGGATATGCTGTACTGGGGCAAACACCGCCACGTCATGAGCAAGAGCCCGGAGTGGTGGGAGTCCTTAAAGATCGGCGGCGGCGCAGCTCCGATTGAGACCAACGAAGGATGGCTGCTGTTCTACCACGGTGTAAGCGGCACCTGCAATGGCTATGTATACAGCATCGGCGGCGCAATCCTCGACAAAGAGAATCCGTCCATCGTAAAATACCGCTGCCAGAACTTCCTTCTGACACCGGAAGAGTGGTATGAGGAGAGAGGCTTCGTTCCGAACGTAACCTTCCCGTGCGCAACCATTCACGATGCAGAGACCGGAAAGATCGCGATCTACTACGGCGCAGCCGATACGTATGTAGGACTGGCATTCACAACCGTAGATCTGATTGTAGATTATATCAAGAAAAACAGTGTCGTACGCGAGTCTGACACCGAAATTGGAAGAAGATAAGAAAAGAAGGAAAGAAAAGATGCAGTCTTTGGCAAAGGAAGTAGAGCAGGAGCTTACTGGACGGATCGTTCCGTTCTGGGAGGGCTTAAGAGATGAGGAATACGGCGGATTTTACGGCTATCAGGACTTTGATCTGAACGTGCAGAAAACGTATGAGAAGGGCTGCATCTTAAACAGCAGAATTCTCTGGTTTTTCTCGAATGCGTACCTGACCTTAAAGGACGAGAAGCTGCGCGCCGATGCGGAGCATGCGTACCGCTTTATGAAACAGGCGTGTGTGGACCGCGAGTACGGTGGCGTGTTCTGGTCTGTCACCTACGACGGAAAACCGCTCGATACGACAAAGCATACGTACAATCAGGCATTTGCAATTTATGCGCTGTCTACGTATTTTGATGCGACGGGCGACACCGAGGCGCTGGAGCTGGCAAAATCGCTGCAGCAGATCATCGAGACACACTGCACCGACGAGTACGGTTATCTCGAGGCATTTACCCGCGATTTCAAGCCGGAGAGCAATGAAAAGCTCTCGGAGAACGGTGTCATGGCAGAGAAGACCATGAATACGCTGCTGCATGTTTTCGAAGCATATACCGAGCTGTACCGCGTGACAAAGGATCCGTTTACCGGTGACCGTCTCCGCTTTATGATGGATCTCTTCGCGGATAAAGTATATAACAAAGAAAAAGGCCGTCAGGAAGTATTCTTCGACCGGACATGGAATACGCTGATTGATCTGTATTCTTATGGCCATGATATCGAGACTTCCTGGCTGATCGACCGGGGTACAGAAGTGCTCGGCGATCCGGCTTACCGGGAAAAACTGCTGCCGATCACCGGAGAGATTGCGGAAAATATTTACAATACGGCATATAAAAATCATTCGCTGATGAATGAGTGCGAGCGCGGTGTGGATGATACCACAAGAGTCTGGTGGGTACAGGCAGAAGCAGTCGTTGGATTTTTAAATGCATGGCAGAAAAAACCGGAGGAAACAAAGTATCTCGATGCGGCAAAAGACATCTGGGGCTACATCAAGGAATATGTGATCGACAAACGAGAGGGGTCTGAGTGGTTCTGGTGCGTGAATGCAGACGGAAGCCCGATCCATGAGCCGATTGTAGAACCGTGGAAATGCCCGTATCACAATGGACGTATGTGTATGGAAGTAATTGGGAGGTTAAAAGATGCTGAATAAACAGTATTATGTGGAAAAAGCCAAGGTAGACCGCCTTGTGGCAAGAAAGAACACAAAAGCAGATTTTTACAACGGTATTTATGACCGCTATGAGTATCCGGTGCTGACAAGAGAGTTCGCTCCGGTTCACTGGAGATATGATCTGGATGAGGAGACGAATCCGTACTTTATGGAGCGTCTCGGCATCAACGCTGTGATGAACTCCGGCGCGATTTATCTGAATGGAAAGTATTATCTCGTTGTCCGCGTGGAGGGTAATGACAGAAAATCTTTCTTTGCTGTTGCAGAGAGTGATACTGGTATCGACGGCTTCCATTTCTGGGATTACCCGGTTGTGCTGCCGGATACCTGCGCAGAGGAAACCAACGTTTATGACATGCGTCTGACCCAGCACGAGGACGGCTGGATTTACGGAGTGTTCTGCTCTGAGAGCAAGGACAAAAACGATCCGGATCTGTCCGCGGCTGTTGCTGAGGCTGGTATCGTAAGAACGAAAGACCTGAAGAACTGGGAGCGTCTGGACAACCTGAAAACCTTACGTTCTCCGCAGCAGAGAAACGTTGTTCTGCATCCGGAGTTCGTAGACGGAAAATATGCCTTCTACACCCGTCCGATGGATGGTTTCATTGAGACCGGAAGCGGCGGAGGAATCGGCTTCGGACTCTGCGATGATATCACACATGCTGTCATCGACGAGGAGAAGATCATCAGCAAACGTATTTATCATACCCTGACCGAGTCCAAAAACGGTGCCGGAGCAGTGCCGATCCGCGGTAAGAAATGCTGGATCAACATTGCACACGGTGTAAGAAATACAGCAGCAGGCCTTCGCTACGTTCTGTATGTCTTCGGTACCGATCTGAACGATCCGTCCAAAGTCATTGCAGAGCCGTCCGGTGTATTCCTGGTTCCGCTTGGAAAAGAGAGAGTCGGAGACGTTTCCAACGTTGTATTTACAAACGGCGCGATTGCGCGTGAGAACGGAGAGGTTTACATCTACTATGCATCCTGCGATACAAGAATGCATGTAGCAACCACCACAATCGACAAACTCGAGGACTATCTGTTCAACACACCGCAGGATCCGCACAGATCCCCGGACTGCGTAAAACAGAGATGCGAGCTGATCTCCAAAAACCTGGAGCTGCTGAAAAACGAGAAATAAAAGCGTCCGCTGCGGCGCATCGGGATCTGTAAAGGTCATGAAAACCTGGAAAGTGTTTCGAGAAGAACCGAAACGTCAACGGGTTTCGCGATATGGGCGTTCATGCCGGATTCCAGTGCTTTTCGGCGGTCCTCTTCAAACGCGTTTGCCGTCATGGCAACAATCGGGATTTCCCCGCGTTTTCCCGGGAGTGCACGGATCGCTTCTGCGGCCTGATAGCCGTTCATGTTCGGCATCTGAATATCCATCAGAATAACATTGTAATAATCTTCTGGTGCGTTCTGGACTGCTTTTAAGCAGAGGGCGCCGTCTTTTACGTGCTCGGCGTGAATGCCGTTTTCTTCCAGAACGGTGAGTACAATTTCTGCATTCAGGTCATTATCCTCGGCAAGCAGCACGCGTTTTTCGGAAAGCGTCTGCAGGGACTGCTCGAGAATCTCGTCTTTATGCTGGTGAGCCGCAAGCTGTTCTTCGGTCGGAAGTTCAAACGTGAGGCAGATCGTAGTTATTGTTCCGGCACCGAGTTCGCTTTCCACATCGATCGTTCCGCCCATCAGATTCACGAGGGATTTTACGATCGGAAGGCCGAGGCCGGTTCCGGTGATGTGGCTTTCGGTGGAGGAATGTTCTCTTGTAAATTCTTCAAAAATATGCGGCAGATACTCTTTGCTCATGCCGATGCCGTTGTCCTTCACGGTGATGCGGTAGGAGGCAAAGCCCTTCCTTGGTGCCGGTGTCTCTTCGATTTTTACGAAAATTTTTCCGCCCTCCGGCGTATACTTGATGGAGTTGCTGATGATATTCAGCAGAATCTCCCGTATTTTTGTCCGGTCGCAGAGGATGGCATCGTGTTCCACCGTGTTGTAACAGAGATAGGAAAGCTTTTTGCTTTTTAACGAAGGCTCAAACACTGCATTCAGGGAATTGATCAGCTCGCTGTAGCTGCCGAGCTCGATTTTCAGCGAGGCCTTACCGCTCTCAATGCGCGCCATCTCAAGCACGTAGTTGATCAGGGAGAGCAGAAAACTGCTGGAGGACTTGATTTTTGCAATGTAGTCGACCGCGCGGTCCTTCTCGTCGATGTGCTTTTCCAGCAGATCCGAGAAACCGATGATGGCATTCATCGGGGTTCGGATGTCGTGGCTCATGTTGAACAGAAAACGTGTTTTTGCTTCGTTGGCAGACTGCGCTTCCTGTACGGCTTTTTCCAGTTCTGCTGCGTGAATCTCGTCTTTATAGCGGCGCATCTGGAACTGCAGAAAACCAATAGAGGTAAGCAGGGAAAGGATGAGCCCGAGTGCAAAGGAAACAAAAACCTGCAGCGGACTGAGCCAGCCGTTTTTCGGTACAATTTCAAAATGCCAGGTGTCGTTTGGCACGGTGCAGAGAACTTCTATGGCATCGGAACGCCGGGAATTGCCGGAGTGTGCGATGGAAACGTGTTCGCCGGTGGCCGGAGAAATTTTCCAGAGTTCGTAGGTGTAGCCGGCTTCTTCCAGTGTATCCAGTTCAATTTCGTTCAGAAACGATTCCCAGTCGAGAACGAGAATCGAAAAGCCCCAGAAGGTCTGGTCACCGTTGGCATCGGTGGTATAAATCGGGTCAAAGAGCAGTGCTCCGATGTCGCCCTGCTGCAGCTCAAACGGTCCTGCAATCGTGTATTCGCCGCTCTCTTTGGCAAGGCGTGCCTCCTGTTTCCGGGCAGGATGCTCGAGCATGTTAAGTCCGAGTGCGGCTTCGTTTCCACTCATCGGATAAATCAGTGTGACAATGCCGTCCTTTGCAAGCTCATGTGCTTTGATGACATTCTGGTCGTCCTGCATCAGCGAGGAGAGGACGGAAAACTCTTCGTCATCGACGGTATAACCGGCTTCAATCATGTGTTTCATCAGATTGGATTCGGCAAGATAATGGTTTAACTGCGATTTCACGCGGCCGATGGTCGTCTGTGCGGTATAGTCAGCTTTCAGCTTTGCTTCCTTTAACTGATTCTGATATAGAAAAACGGCGCAGAGCTCGACAAGAAAAAATGTAATAAAAAACAGCAGAAGCGCCTGAAATCGAATCTGTTTTTGCGTTAATTTTGTTTTCATATCGGATGCTCATCTAAATTCGTAATATTTCCGGCTTTTTCAGGTGATTTTTTTGAGTAAAAACGAAGGCCGGAGTTAAAAATATTATATCGGATTTACCCTGGGATTTCAATAAAAGAAGCGTTAAGTTTGAAAGAGAACGGGATGAAATGAATGGGAAATGTAATGCACAGGAAGAAAATTGCCAGAATGGGCAGAGAATGGAATTGCCAGATAGTTGCTCATTATATCAAAATCATTTATAATAGGGACAGACGACACAGAATGAAGGATTGACAATACAATGGACTATGTGATTTTTGACCTGGAATGGAACCAGTGTCCCTATGGAAAAGGAAAAGAGAACCCGAAGCTGCCATTTGAGATTATTGAGATCGGCGCGGTGAAGATGGATGGTGAGCGGAATGTGGTGGGAACGTTTCACCGGATTGTAAAACCGGTGGTCTACCAGCATCTCCATCACCGGACGCGCGAGGTCGTCGGACTGACAGAAGAGGATCTGCAGAACGGAATCCCATTTGCGCAGGCCGTGCAGGAATTTTTTGCATTCTCCGGCGGTGCGTGCATGTTCGGCACCTGGGGACCGGGAGACCTGACGGAGCTCCAGCGGAACATGAAATTTTATAACCTCCTGTCGCTGATCCGCGGGCCGATTCATTTTTACGATGTACAGAAACTGTTCGCGATCCAGTACGAAACGATGAAGAGCCGCCGGGCGCTCGAGTACGCCGCCGACTTCCTCCATCTCCCGAAGGACGAGCATTTTCATCAGGCGCTTTCGGATGCAAAATATACGGCCGACATTTTTGCGCGCATCGATATGGATGTTGTGCTGGCGTACGACTCGATCGACGTATATCAGAACCCGAAATCGAAAAAAGAGGAGATCCACGCCGTCTATAATGGCTACACGAAATTCATCTCCCGCGAATTCGACACAAAAGAAGAAGCCATGCACGACCGCGAGGTCTGCAGCACGCACTGCTGCATCTGCGGGAAAACGGCAAGAAAACGCTTACGCTGGTTTTCGGCCGGCGGGAAAAACTACTACTGCGTAGCCTGGTGCCCGGAACACGGATATTTGAAAGGCAAAGCCCGCATGAAACATTCGGACGAAGGAAAACTCTTCGTCGTGAAAACCATCCGCATCAGCAGCGAACAGGAGGCGAGGGAAATCCGGCAGAAGAAAGAGAACCTGCGGAAGAAGAGGAATCAGAAGAGGAAAGAAATGTAAGAAAGGCAGAGGAAATGGAAACGGGATAAAAGGTTTCATTTCTTCTGCCTTTTTAATTGGAAAACAGAGCGGGATCGGTTATAATAAAAATTGAAGAAACTATCGATAAAAGCAGGTTTGTCGGTAGTTTTCTGTTATAGAAAAGAAATGGGGGCAGAGCCGGAGATGATGCATGTGGAAGCGGTGGATCGGGAAGGGCTGCGAAGAAGAGTAAAAGATCCCTTCTATCAGAATACAATATCCATTCTTGCTATGGAGAATGATCAGGTTCTTGGGCGGATTGAGTATCATTTTTACGGATGTATGCAGGACGGTTACCGGATGGCGTATGTGGACTGGGTTTATGTGCTGCCGGAAGCCAGACATAAAGGCGTTGCGCAGGGGCTGTTTCAGGAGATGGAAAAAGACTGCAGGAAACATGGGATTAACCAATATTATCTGATTCGGGCGACAAATCCAAATGCAGATAAATTTTATCACAGCTTTGAAAACGCAGAGCTTGATGAGGAGCCGTTTTTACGGAAAGAACTGAAAGAATAAGAAAAGACAAAAGGACGAAAAACAATGGCAAAATTATATTTCCGCTACGGCGCGATGGGCAGTTCGAAATCTGCTAATATTTTGATGGTTCGCTATAATTATGAGGAGCGCGGGCAGTATGCTGTCCTGTTGAAGCCGCGGACGGACAACCGCGACGGAGAACATGAAATCAAGTCCCGCATCGGGCTGGAGGCACCGGCGGAATATGTGGATGAATTTTTAAAAGAAATTTCAGAGACCTGGAGTACAGACAGCGGGGAATACCGGTATCACGGAAAGAAAGTGGATGCGGTTCTGATCGACGAGGCGCAGTTTCTTTCTCCGGAGGAAGTTGATACGCTTTCGGACATCGTGGATTTTTATGGGATTCCGGTTCTCTGCTACGGTCTGCGTGCGGACTTCCAGACACATCTGTTTCCGGGTTCGAGAAGATTGATGGAAATCGCTGACATCATCGAGGAAGTCCCAACGGTCTGCTGGTGCGGAAGACGGGCGCAGTGCAATACGAGATACGCAGACGGAAAAATCGTTCGGGAAGGCGCGCAGATTTTCCTTGGATCGAACGAGAGTTATGTGGCGCTTTGCAGGAAACATTATAAAGAAGGAAAGCTGTGGAAGGAAGATGAGTAAGATAACAATATATGAAGTACAGGAGAGAATGCCGCGGATGGAAACGCTGGTGGAACTGTGGGAAGCTTCCGTCCGTGCGACACATCATTTTCATCGTTAATAGGAGCTTCTTTTGCAACAACATCCATTCGTATCAGTTTATCAAGAATATCCACAAGAGCAGGTCCGCTGGAAACATTTGATTGCTGCAATATAATCTTTTCTGGGATAATACTCCGTTTTGCACCATGCTTTTTATCGCTGGGGAACATCAGAAAAAGGATATGGAAAAAAGCCGATGGAGATGTTTTTGATTAAAAAACTTTAGGAATAACAGCAGGGGAGAGTGAAATGAAAAAAATATTTTTAATGAGGCATTCCATCCCGGAAAAAGGGGATATGCCGAATGAGCAGATTCCTCTATCGGAAGAGGGAAAAGAGCTTGCTGTATCAAAAAGAAATATATTTTCAAATGTGGACAGATGCTTTTCTTCACCTTATCGGAGAGCAATGGAAACGGCTGAATTCATCGCAGATCACCCGGTCATTGTGAAGGAGCTGCATGAAAGAACGATCGGGGATGCCAGGGAGGATTTCTGGCTGAAACAGTATGAAGATCACGATTTTCGCAATCCGGGCGGGGAATCGTTAAATCAAGTGAAGGTGCGGATGAAAACCGCGATCGATTCTATCGTCGGACAGATGGAAGAAGGAGAAACAGCACTCGTGGTTTCTCATGCGACGGCGATCTGTGCATATTTGCTTTCTTACTGTGAAATTGAAGTGAAAGATGCGGAAAACAAAGTAAGAAAAATATCCTTCCATGGAAAAGAAATCCTGAATGGCAGATTTCAGCCGGCAGATGGATTTGAAATCCTTTTTGAAAACGATATTTTTTCGGATATTCGTGTTATGGGGAGAGAAAAATGAAAACATTATATTTGATCGGCGGAACGATGGGCGTTGGCAAGACGACGGTAAGTCAGCAGCTGAAAAAAGATCTGGCGAACAGCGTTTTTCTTGACGGCGACTGGTGCTGGGACGCCGATCCGTTTCAGGTGACGGATGAGACGAAAGAGATGGTGATGGACAACATCTGTTATCTGCTGAATAACTTTCTGCATTGCAGCGCTTATGAAAACGTTATTTTCTGCTGGGTGATGCATGAGCAGAGTATTGTTGATGAAATCGTCAGTAAGCTGGACACGGAAGAATGCAGAGTGATTAAAATTTCGCTGATCGTGGATGAAGCAAATTTGCGGAAGCGGTTATTATCCGACATCGCAAATAAGATTCGTACGGAAGAGATTATGGACAAAAGCATTGCACGAATTCAGATGTATCAGGTACTTGATACGGTAAAAATTGATACGAGTAATAAGAGTGTCTGTGAAATTACAGAGGAAATTGCAGCACTTTAAGATCAAAAAACAAGGAGCCAAACCAAAATGACCGAACGAATCATAGACAATGAACTCCGGCTGATCCCATATTACAGGAATGACGAGGCCTCTCTTCCGTGGTATCAGGATCTGGACGTGTGTAGGCAGGTGGACAACCGGGAGAAGCCGTATGATGTGGAGCTGTTGCATCGGATGTATGATTATCTTACCGCGCACGGTGACTGCTATTATATAGAATATAAGGGCGTGCTGGTGGGAGATGTTTCGCTGAGAGAGAATAGTGAAATCGCTGTCGTTGTCTGTAAAGAATACCAGAATCAGCATATTGGAAGACGGTGCGTTCTGGAGATGCTGAAGCTTGCAAGAGAAAAGGGAATGGAGCGGGTAAAAGCCAATATTTATTCTTTTAATGGACAAAGCCAGCGCATGTTCCAGTCGGTCGGATTTGAGAAAACGGCGGAGGAATGGTATGAGTCTAAGCTGTAAGTGATTGCAGAGAAAGAGAGAAGAAATGAACATAAAATACAATCAGCTGTGCATTAGAAATGCCGAAAAGAAAGATTGTGAACAATTAGCCGTCTGGTGGAACGATGGAACCGTCATGGCCCACGCCGGATTTCCAAACGGGCTTGGGACAAGCGCAGCGGAAATTGAAAAACAGATTGCCGACGACAGCGATGAAACAAGACGAAGACTCATCATAGAATACAACGATGTGCGAATCGGCGAAATGAGTTTCTATGTATTCGAAAATCATCGATATGAAATCGGAATCAAAATCTGCGAATCCGATTACCAGGAAAAAGGCATTGGAAGAGTTGTACTGAGCATGCTCATAGAAGAATTGTTCCGCATGGGAGCCAACGTTACTTTTTCTTGATACCAACCTCAAAAACACAAGAGCACAGCATGTCTACGAAAAACTCGGCTTCCGCAAAATCGCAGTCCATTACAATTCCTGGAAAAATCAGCTGGGGGAAATGGAATCTTCTGTCGACTATGAGCTGACGGCGGATGAGTTTTGCAATCTGAAATAGAAATTGTAAAATAAATGAGGGACGAGTGTAAAGAAAGTTCGATGGGAGAAAGAAGTATGGTATCTTTGACATTGTCTAAAAAAGAAATGGGTTTTCACTGGGTAAGGTTTATGCCTGACAGGACTTGCTCGTTTCTTTTTTGCTTTATAAACGATTATAATTTATCCATTGCGGCAGTGTTAATGTAAAAACAGCAAGTCCTCTTGACAATGTGATTAGCCTGAACTAACATGAAGCTATAAGAAACATAAACGGTAGTCTGAGGAGGAATGTGAGATGCTGTTGTTGCAAAACATATTATACTGTCTTCTGTTTATTCTGATGGTAAAGTGTCTGGTAAGAAATGATGGAATGAACTGTGTTTAT
>ENA-OQCU01000148-OQCU01000148.1-human-gut-metagenome-genome-assembly--contig:-NODE-148-length-37716-cov-12.999761_pt1 | contig 37716 bp, 25 predicted proteins | sample MGYA00242504_ERZ504590 | MGnify/ENA primary metagenome ERZ504590 (study PRJEB26092, sample SAMD00036318) | human gut metagenome | host: Homo sapiens | study: EMG produced TPA metagenomics assembly of... | reverse complement strand
CCTTTTCCTGGCTCGCCTCTGGAGGCTGAAGCGTTAGGCAGACAGTCCCAGTGGGGCTGTCTGTAGCCGCAAAGGTGAGGCGACAGCCGAACCAGATATGCGCGGGCCTCGCCCGTCCATAAGTGCAGGACGAGCTATCAGCGAAGCTGACTGAGGGGAGTGGCATTCGTTCATTAGGTCGATTCATCGTCCATTAGGTCGGTGAACGGCGATACTGGTTGTTGGAATCGCGCCATTGCAACGACTGATATCGCATTGCAGTGACCTAATGAACGCAAAAACGACCTAATGAATGACGCCAAGCCGGAAGAACAGGCAATCCGACGCCATACGCGGCTACACTAAGAAGCTATGACACAGCTTCGCTTCGCACTCGCCCAGATCGACACCTGCGTCGGCGCGCTTGATGCCAACGCCGCCAAGGTGCTCGACTACTCCCGTAAAGCCGCCGCAGGAAACGCCCAAGTGGTTGTTTTCCCGGAAATGACCCTCACCGGATACCCCATCGAGGATCTGGCCCTGCGCCGCACCTTCCGCCAAGCCGCATGGGACAAGGCCAACGAACTCGCCACCCAGCTCAACGACGACGGCCTCGGCGATCTGTTCGTGGTGGTCGGCACCGTGGGCACCGACCGCAAGACCTCCAAGCCGCGCAACCGACTGGTGGTCTTGCACCAGGGCGTGGTCTGGGCCGGCTACGACAAGCACTTCCTGCCCAACTACGGCGTGTTCGACGAATTCCGCATCTTCTCCGCCGGCGACCGCTCCGTGACCCTCGACGTGGACGGCGCCACCATTGGCGTGGCCATCTGCGAGGACATCTGGCAGGACGGCGGCCCGGTGGCCGACCTGGCCACCAAGAACATCGACCTGCTGCTCACCATCAACGGCTCGCCGTATGAGGAAGGCAAGACCAACACCCGTTTCGAGCTCGCCCAGCGTCGTGCCGCCGAGGTTAACGCCCCGGTCATCTACCTGAATCAGGTCGGCGGTCAAGACGACCTCGTCTTCGACGGCGGCAGCTTCGTGGTCGACGCCGACGGCACGCTTATCGAACGCAGCCCGATGTTCATGGAAAACCTGACGTTCTGGGACTTCGATTCCGCCGCCGAACATCAGGCCAAGGCCGAGATCGTTCCGGAACTCGACCCGGACGAAGAGGTATACACTGCCTGCGTGCTCGGCCTCAAGGACTACATGGCCAAGAACCACTTCACCGGCGTGACGCTGGGCCTCTCGGGAGGCATCGACTCCGCACTGGTAGCCGCCATGGCGGCCGACGCATGCGGCGGCGAGAACGTCTGGGGCATCTCCATGCCCTCCATGTACTCCTCCGACGGTTCCAAAGACGACGCCGCCGATTTGGCCTCCAACATTGGCGCCCATTACGAGGTCCAGCCCATTGAGCCATTGTTCAACGCCTACCAACAGCAACTTGACCTTGATGGCGTCTCCGCCGAGAACCTGCAGGCCCGCATCCGCGGTGTGATCGTGATGGCCAGCTCCAATTCGCGCGGTCTGCTCGCCGTGGCCACCGGCAACAAGTCAGAGCTCGCCTGCGGCTACTCGACCATCTACGGCGATGCGGTAGGCGGCTACGCACCCATCAAGGACCTGCTCAAGACCCGTGTCTGGGAGATCAGCCGTTGGCGTAACAAGGCCGCGGCCGCAGGCGTCGGCATCGGCGGTCTCAAGATCGTGGGCAACGAGGACGGCAACACCGGCATCCCGTTGAAGGACGGCGTGATGATTCCGGTCTCCTCCATCGAGAAGGCACCCTCGGCCGAGTTGCGCCCCGGGCAGAAGGACTCCGACTCCCTGCCCGAATACGCGCTGCTCGACAAGGTGCTCGCCGCATACATCGAGCACGCGCACGGCCGCGCCGACCTGTTAGCCGACGGCTTCGACCAGGTCACCGTAGACACCGTGATGCGATTGGTGGACCGCGCCGAATGGAAGCGCCGCCAATACCCGCTGGGACCGAAGGTCACGGCCCTCGCGTTCGGCCGCGACCGCCGACTGCCCGTCACCAACGCATTCAGGGAATAAACATATATTGCTCCCGCCAGCGGGAGCAAGTAATACCGTTGAGGAGGTACCAATGACAGACGATAACAAGAAGCAGTGGTATTTCAACACCGTCAAGAAGCAGGCCGAGTTGGGCATGGTCTCACCGATCGAACAGCGCATGGGTCCGTACAAGACCAAGGAAGACGCCGAACATGCGTGGGACATCGTGGTGGACCGCAATGCCAGATGGGAGGAGGAGAACCGGCGCTGGAAGAACTACGGCGTGAAACCCGCACAGGCTCGCCCCGAGGATTGACGGTCGAAAACTGACGGATACGGTTCTGCTGTCAATCTCAAGACCGAACCGCTCATACGAACATCACAGTATGAGCGGTTTCCCATATCTGGAGACGTGCAATAGTCCCATCAATATCTAGAAGCCATTGGAATGGTAGCGTTCACAGAAACAATGTGAGATAGCTCACTCCCAATTTCAGCTTTTCTCAAGCAAGTGCCAACTACACTGTTGAACCAAGGGTTCCGTGAAGATGCGAAACCTACAACCCCATTTAAGGAGTGACATGACCGCAGTGGAAAATGCAGCTGTCTCCCAGGAGGAGCTCGACGCCAAGGCGTGGGCCGGCTTCACCGAGGGCAACTGGCAGAAGGATATTGACGTCCGCGACTTCATCCAGAAGAACTACACCCCGTACGAGGGCGACGAGACATTCCTGGCTCCTGCCACCGAGAAGACCAAGCACCTGTGGAAGTACCTCGACGACAACTACCTGGCCGTGGAGCGCAAGCAGCGCGTCTACGACGTGGACACCCATACCCCGGCCGACGTCGACGCCTTCCCGGCCGGCTACATCGACTCCCCGGAAGTCGATAACGTGGTCGTTGGCCTCCAGACCGACGTTCCCTGCAAGCGCGCGATGATGCCGAACGGTGGCTGGCGCATGGTCGAGCAGGCCATCAAGGAAGCCGGCAAGGAACCGGATCCGGAGATCAAGAAGATCTTCACCAAGTACCGCAAGACCCACAACGACGGCGTCTTCGGCGTGTACACCAAGCAGATCAAGGTCGCCCGCCACAACAAGATCCTCACCGGTCTGCCGGACGCCTACGGCCGTGGCCGCATCATCGGCGACTACCGCCGCGTCGCCCTGTACGGCGTGAACAAGCTCATCGCCTTCAAGAAGCGCGACAAGGACTCCGTGCCGTACCGCAACGACTTCACCGAGCCGGAGATCGAGCACTGGATCCGCTTCCGTGAGGAGCACGACGAGCAGATCAAGGCTCTGAAGAAGCTCATCAACCTCGGCAACGAGTACGGCCTCGACCTGTCCCGCCCGGCCCAGACCGCGCAGGAAGCCGTGCAGTGGACCTACATGGGCTACCTGGCCTCCATCAAGTCCCAGGACGGCGCCGCCATGTCCTTCGGCCGCAACTCCGCCTTCCTCGACTGCTACATCGAGCGCGACCTCCAGGCCGGCAAGATCACCGAGACCGACGCCCAGGAGCTCATCGACAACATCGTCATGAAGCTGCGCATCGTGCGCTTCCTGCGTACCAAGGACTACGATTCGATCTTCTCCGGCGACCCGTACTGGGCGACCTGGTCCGACGCCGGCTTCGGCGATGACGGCCGTTCGATGGTCACCAAGACCTCGTTCCGTCTGCTCAACACCCTGACCCTCGAGCACCTCGGACCTGGCCCCGAGCCGAACATCACCATCTTCTGGGATCCGAAGCTGCCTGAGGCCTACAAGCGCTTCTGCGCCAAGATCTCCATCGACACCTCGGCCATCCAGTACGAGTCCGACAAGGAAATTCGTAGCCACTGGGGCGACGACGCTGCCATCGCATGCTGCGTCTCCCCGATGCGCGTGGGCAAGCAGATGCAGTTCTTCGCCGCCCGCGTGAACTCCGCCAAGGCCCTGCTGTACGCCATCAACGGCGGCCGCGACGAGATGACCGGCATGCAGGTCATCGACAAGGGCGTGATCGAGCCGATTACCCCGGAGGCCGACGGCACCCTCGATTACGAGAAGGTCAAGAACAACTACGAGAAGGCCCTCGAATGGCTGTCCGAGACCTACGTCATGGCCCTGAACATCATCCACTACATGCACGATAAGTACGCGTACGAGTCCATCGAGATGGCCCTGCACGACAAGGAAGTGTACCGCACCCTCGGCTGCGGCATGTCCGGTCTGTCCATCGCCGCCGACTCCCTCGCCGCCGTCAAGTACGCCAAGGTCTACCCGATCTACAACAAGGACGCGAAGACCCTGGAAGGCCACGAGTACGAGTACGTTGAGGGCGCCGACGACGACCTGATCGTCGGCTACCGCACCGAGGGCGAGTTCCCGGTCTACGGCAACGACGACGACCGCGCCGACGACATCGCCAAGTGGGTTGTCTCCACGGTCATGGGCCAGGTCAAGAGGCTCCCGGTCTACCGCGGCGCCGTCCCGACCCAGTCCATCCTGACGATCACCTCCAACGTCGAGTACGGCAAGAACACCGGTTCCTTCCCGTCCGGCCACGCCAAGGGCACCCCGTACGCTCCGGGCGCCAACCCGGAGAACGGCATGGACTCCCACGGCATGCTGCCGTCCATGTTCTCCGTCGGCAAGATCGACTACAACGACGCTCTTGACGGCATCTCGCTGACCAACACCATCACCCCTGATGGCCTGGGCCGCGACGAGGACGAGCGCATCGGCAACCTGGTCGGCATCCTGGACGCCGGCAACGGCCACGGCCTCTACCACGCGAACATCAACGTTCTGCGCAAGGAGACCATGGAGGACGCCGTCGAGCACCCCGAAAAGTACCCGCACCTGACCGTGCGTGTCTCCGGCTACGCGGTGAACTTCGTCAAGCTCACCAAGGAGCAGCAGCTCGACGTCATCTCCCGTACCTTCCACCAGGGTGCCGTCGTCGACTGATGACCAACCCCGCGAACCGCGGCAATGACTAACTGAAGGGGTGGGGCACGGCTCCACCCCTTCCTTATTTCCCACAGACTTTCGCATCATTTGGAACAGGAGGACAACGATGCCCGCAACACCCACGTTCCGCACCACGACCAGGCATATGCTCAAGGAATCGAAGACCTATGCCTCGCAGACTTTGATGGGTGGCCTTTCCGGCTTTGAATCCCCAATCGGACTCGACCGACGTGACCGCCTTTCCGCCCTGAAATCCGGTGATATCGGCTTCGTCCACTCTTGGGACATCAACACCTCCGTGGATGGACCGGGCACCCGCATGACCGTGTTCATGTCCGGCTGCCCGCTGCGCTGCCAGTACTGCCAGAACCCGGACACTTGGAAGATGCGCGACGGCAAGCCCGTCTACCTTGACGCCATGATCAAGAAGGTCGATCGTTACAAGGACCTGTTCAAGGCCACGCATGGCGGTATCACCTTCTCCGGCGGCGAATCCATGATGCAGCCCGCCTTCGTCTCGCGTGTGTTCCATGCCGCCAAGGAGATGGGCGTGCACACCTGCCTCGATACGTCCGGCTTCCTCAACACGAATTACACCGACGAGATGCTCGAGGACATCGACCTGTGTCTGCTCGACGTCAAATCCGGCGACGAGGAGACCTATCACAAGGTCACCGGCGGCACCTTGCAGCCCACCATCGATTTTGGCCAGCGACTGGCCAAGGCCGGCAAGAAGATCTGGGTGCGATTTGTGCTCGTGCCGGGCCTGACCGACTCCGAAGAGAACGTCGAAAACGTGGCGAAGATCTGCGAGTCCTTCGGTGATGCCGTCGAACACATCGACGTGCTGGGATTCCACCAGCTTGGCCGCCCGAAGTGGCACGAACTGCGCATCCCATACCCGCTGGAGAACCAGAAGGGACCCAACGCCGCCACCCGCGAACGGGTGACCAACCAGTTCAAGGACCACGGCTTCACCGTGTATTAAATTGCAGGGCCGAACCGCGCGTAAATACCACGATTCGGCCCGTTCGCCCATACCCTAGAGATATGGCCGACATCTACGCATTTCCTACGGGAGAGTCCAACGACGGACGCCCCGTGCGCCCTCAGGGTGTGCCGGATGAAGTATGGGCAGCCGTCGAATCCGTCAGCACCATGAAGCGCATCCATGACGTGCGCTATCGGGAGATTCCCGTGCCTTCCACCTTGGCCGATTATGGTATCGGCGTGGAATTCGAAGCGGGAGAGCGTGCCCTCGGCGATGCCTTTTCCGCCGGTCTTGGCAGCGATGCCGAATCACGAATCGCCACAGGCTGGATCATGATGCTTTATGCTCATGAGCTGCGCATTGACTGGGATTCCAACTGGCGTTGCGTGGCGTTCGCGCGACTGCCGCTGGAAACCGCCGAAAACGATTCTCTGACCCCCGGCATGTACTGGGATGACATGTGCGACTATTTCGACGGCATCGAGCCGGATTCGGTATCCGGCACAGTCACCGTGACCCAAAACACGGCTTTTGGCTCGATGGCCGGCTCCACCAGCGCCGGGTGTGAGATTCGCGTCTCATGGACCCCGCTTGACGGGACCGGGCCGGACGGTACTATGGACGCCGGCGCACAAGTCCGCTCGTGGGCCGCATTCATCAGATCCACCATCCGTTTTGAGGAGGATGACGCCAGTTGAGTGACGTCCGTGACACCGAACCCCGACTGCTGAAAGAGCCTCGCGGGGGAGTACCCGATGTCACTTCGACGCTGGACGGCTATCATCGTGTCTGCGATGCGATGGCCGAGGCGACGGGCTCGCTGGCCGCCGACGCCGAACGGGCGTCCGGCTTCCGCTATGGACACGAGGATTGGCTGATTCAGTTCAAACGTGAGGGTGCAGGCATCGCCTTGCTTGATCCCGTCGCCCTGACCCGGGCCGGAGCTGATTGGAATGAATTCAATGACGCCGTGGGCGACGCCACGTGGATTCTGCATGATTCTCTGATGGACTTGCCCGGATTCGCCGAAATCGGGCTCAAACCCAAAGCCCTGTTCGACACGGAAATAGCGGCGCGATTGCTCGGCCTGCACCGCTTTGGTCTGGCCGCCGTCACCGAACACTACCTCGGCATCACGCTAGCCAAAGAGCATTCCGCCGCCGATTGGTCCTACCGTCCGCTGCCGCGCGACTGGCGCAACTATGCGGCGCTCGACGTGGAGGTGCTTATCGAACTTGAAACCATGATGCGTCGTGACCTGAAAGCCGCAGGCAAGGACGAGTGGGCCGCTGAAGAGTTTTCTCACGCTTTGGTTGCGGGCCTTGCCCCGCGCAAACCGCATCCGATTCCTTGGCTGCGTATCTCGCGCGTCACCCAGCTGAGTCGTGATCCAAGGGGCTTGGCCATCGCCAAATCCCTATGGGAGGAGCGCGACCGACTCGCCCGGCAATACGATATTGCGCCCAGCCTGTTATTGGCCGATTCATCAATCATCGAGGCGGCGACCAACAAGCCGCACAATGCTGCCCAATTCCGCGCGCTCCGATCCCTGAACGAGCGTGTGCGCATCCATACCGGCACCGAGCAGGACAAAATGTTCGAGCGGTACGCGCCGATTCAGCGTGCGGTCAAACCGAAGGTCTGGAAGCAGGCCATCGATCGAGCCATAGCCCTGAAGCCCACCCAATGGCCTACCATGCCCGCCCCCGAACAGGACGAAAACGGTGTGGTGAACGCGCCCCGATCCATGCGGCTGTGGCAACAGCGCCATCCGGAGCGTTATGACCGTCTGCAACGGGTGCGGCGTGTGATCAACCGCATCGCCGAAGACACCCGCACGCCGGCCGAGATGATCATCAAGCCACAGATCCTACGCAACCTGTGCTGGGTGGAAGACCCGGTGGAAGTGGACGTCGAGACGTTCCTGATCGAGCAGGGCGCAAGGAACTGGCAAGTGAAACTCATTGCACCGTCCGTAAGTGGCGTTATCATGTAGAGGTTGCCTTACGGCAGAACTGTAAGAAATAACGACTTTTGAGGAGTCATTAGCGTGAAGATCAGCGTTCGTAACCTCGAGCCCACCAAGGTGAAGCTCACCGTCACTGTTGAACCGGAAGAGCTCAACCCGTATCTGGATGCGGCCCGTAAGGAAATCGCCAAGCAGGTGAACGTTCCCGGCTTCCGTAAGGGCCACGTTCCCGGCAAGATCATCGACCAGCGCATCGGTTTCGCCGCCGTCGCCGGTGAGGCCGTGAACGACGCGGTCCCGGAGCTGTACTCCAAGGCCCTGGATGAGAAGAAGATTCGTCCGATGGCTCAGCCGGAGTTCGACGTGCAGGATGTTCCGCAGTCCGCCAACGACGAGACCAAGCTGAAGTTCACCGCCACCGTCGAGCGTCGTCCTGACATCGAACTGCCGGAAATCGACGGTCTTGAGATCGCCATCTCCAAGCCGGAAGTCAAGGATGAGGACGTCGACAAGCGCCTCGAGACCCTGCGTCAGCGCTTCGGCACCTTGGTCGGCGTGGACCGCCCGGCCGCCAAGGGCGACTTCGCCAACATCGACCTGACTGCTGAGATTGACGGCGAGACCGTCGACTCCCAGGAAGGCGTGAGCTACGAGCTCGGCTCCAACACCATGCTCGACGGTCTGGACGAGGCCCTTGACGGCCTGTCCGCCGGCGAGGAGACCACCTTCGAAGGCACGCTGGAAGCCGGCGAGCACGAGGGCCAGAAGGCCACCGTGAAGGTCAAGGTCAACTCCGTCAAGGCTGAGGAACTGCCGGAGCTGAACGATGAGTTCGCTTCCGAAGCTTCCGAGTTCGACACTCTGGACGAGCTCAAGGCTGACATCCGCAAGGCTGCCGCTCAGGACGCCGAAGGTCGTCAGGCCACCGAGGCTCGCGATGCCTTCATCGCCAAGCTGCAGGAAGGCCTCGAGATCCCGGTGCCGAAGGGCGTCAAGGCCAACATGGTCGAAGAGCAGCTCAAGGGCATGACCCCGGACCCGGAGAAGGCCACCAAGGAGCAGAAGGCTCAGGCCGAGGAGACCGTGGAGAAGGATCTGCGCGATCAGATGGTGCTCGACGCTCTGGCCGAGAAGCTGGACGTTCAGGTGTCCCAGTCCGACGTGTTCAACTTCCTCGCTTCCATCGCCCAGCAGTACGGCATGGATCCGAACAACTTCATCCAGGCCATCATCAAGAATGGCCAGCTTGGCTCCGCTGTGCAGGAAGTCGGCCGTTCCAAGGGGCTGCTCGCCGGCATGCGCGCCGTCAAGTTCACCGCTGATGGCGAGGTTGTGGACCTCTCCGCCTTCCTGGGCGAGGCCGCTGAGGACGAAGAGTCCGAGTCCGTCGAGGCCGCTTCCGCTGCTGCCGCCGTGGCCGACGAACTGTCCGCCAAGGATGACGCCAAGGATGCTGAGTGAGCATAGCCTCATCGCGTTAGCATGATTGTTTGAGCCCGGAATCGTGTTTCATGGTTCCGGGCTCTTCCTATTCTGGCAAAAGGACTGTTTCTTTGGCTCCCCTCTTTGAGGGGGAGCTGTCGAGCGTAGCGAGACTGAGGGGAGTTCCCAAGGCATACTCGTTGCATAGGGTGCGGAGGTTGACATGCAGCCAACGGTTACTATCAAACGCCTTGGTTGGCTCGCTGCGGCGACCATTGTGCTCGGCGTGCTCATCGGTGTGGGAGCAGGTCTGCTGACCCTGTTGCTCTACGGCGTTGAACATGTGCTGCTCGGCTACATCGAAGGCCCAGAATTGCCTGGTCCATTCGGCGTGCCCGCTGCACGCCGTGCGATATCGGTGACCGTGGGACTCAGCATCGCAGGCATTATCTGGTATCTGATGCGACACAAAACGACTGCGGTGCCCTCAGTCAAGAAGGCCGTGGCGGGAAAGCGAATGCCTTTCTGGCAAACCATTGCGCATGTGGTATTGCAGATTTTCATCGTCGGCTCCGGTGCCTCGATCGGCCGAGAAGTCGCCCCACGCGAACTCGGCGCCATGCTCGCGCAACGTTTCTGCGACCTGTTCCATATCGAGGGCGTTGACGGCATCGACCGGCGCATGGTGGTGGCAGTGGCTGCCGGTGCCGGTCTAGGAGGCGTCTATGACGCGCCACTGGCCGGCATGTTCTTCGCCGTCGAAATCCTGTTGGTAGATGTGACAATCGAAAAAGTTGCGTTTGGACTGGGCATGTCTGCCATTGCCGCATTCGTGGCGGTTGCGATCAAAGGGCATCACCTGTTCTACGACATTACCGCCATGCAACCGGAATCCACGCCAACGTTAATGGTGTTCGCTCTGATCTGCGGTGCGGCATGTGGAGTGGGCGGCGCATTGTTCCGAAAAGGTTCGCAATGGGCGGAAGCGCACAAGCCAACCGGTAAGGCTATTCTGTGGCAGATGACGCTGGCTGGTCTCATCACCGGTTTGGTGGCGATTGTTGTGCCGCAGGTGATGGGCAACGGCCGTGCCGCAGCGCAACTTGGATTCAGCACATTCATTCCTGAAACCGCCGGCACTGCTGGTGCCATGCAGTCGGCATCTTCAGCGGCCGCCTCTCCATGGAACTTGCTGACGGGCGGCGGTAATGTATCCGATTCGGCCTCTGGCGGGGGAGCGGGCTCTGGAATGGCATCGTTCTGGGCCATGCTTCAGGGTGGGAGCGGCCCTTCTGGATCCGTGATGAACGCCGGTTTCCCGCTGTCCCAGTCCAATATCTGGATGTTGCTGGGTGTGTTGGCACTCACCTTTGTTGCCAAAGCGCTGGTGACGCTGATGACCATTCGCTCCGGTGCGTCGGGCGGTGTGCTGCAGCCCGGCATCGCATTAGGTTCCACGCTGGGTGCGATGCTCGGCCTCGTATGGATACTGATGTTTCCGACCGATTCGGTAACCGCGTGTGCCTTGATCGGTGCGGCTTCGTTGCTTTCGGCCTCACAACAGGCACCGCTTATGGCCATGTGCTTGGTGATGGAGCTCTCTGAAGCGCCGATTACCTTCTTTGTGCCGGTCGGCATGGCCGTGGCCACGTCGTCGTTGATATCAAAGTGGTTGCTGAGTCATAAGTAAGTAAATACATATATTCTGGCTCCCCTCTCTGAGGGGAGCTGCCCCGGTCGAAACTCCCCTCAGCCGCCTATGGCGACGGCTCCCCTCAGAGAGGGGAGCCGAGGTAAAGAAAGCTATGTCAGAAAATACAGAAATTCGCTCGGCACTTGAATTGCTTGCCGCTGAGCCGCTCACTGAGCAGATTGACTACTATCGAAAGCCATTCATGGTGTTATGGGCCGCCATTCAGGAGGCAGCCAGCGATGTGGCCGAAGACTACGACTTACCTGCGGATATGGCCCAATTATGGGTGGCCGAACAGATGCGCCAAGTCGCCGATTCACTGGTCGATCGGCTCGCGGAAAAAGCCGTGGCCCATGGTGCCAGCAAGTCCAACGTAGCGCGAGCCGCCGGTGCCAGCCCCGCCAATGCCGCCCGTCGCTTCCCGCGTCTGGGCGACGATGCCGCCTCCCAGACCCGCCTCCTCATTGACGACGTCCTCGACACCTTGGAATAACCCGAAATCCCTACGCTACCCGCCAAAAAGCACGCGAAAAGCCGCCTTCAGTCGCTTCAAGGCGGTAGTCTGAACAATGTTCGAGTAATTAGAAGGAGAATCAAGGTGAGCAATACCTTTGCGACCTTGCCGGTCATGGCGGGCGATGACGTCCCGGCCGGCCCCGTCGACCCGATTTTCAACCGTCTGCTCAAAGACCGCATCATCTGGATGGGTGAAGAGGTCAAGGACGATATGGCCAACCGCATCTGCGCTCAGCTGCTGATGCTGGCCGCCGAAGACCCGAAGAAGGACATCTGGCTGTACATCAACTCGCCGGGCGGCTCCATCACCGCCGGCATGGCCATCTACGACACCATGCAGCTCATCGAGCCTGACGTGGCGACCGTGGGCCTGGGCATGTGTGCTTCCATGGGCCAGTTCCTGCTGAGCTCCGGCACCAAGGGCAAGCGTTACCTGACCTCGCACGCCCGTGTGCTCATGCACCAGCCTTCCGGCGGCATCGGCGGCACCGCCACTGACGTGCGCATCAACGCCGAGCTCATCATGGACATGAAGAAGACCATGAGCGAGCTGACCGCTGAGCAGACCGGCCACACCCTCGAGGAAATCTACCGCGACAACGAATACGACCACTGGTTCACCGCCCAGGAAGCCCTCGACTATGGCTTCGTGGACAAGCTCGTGACCACGCCGGACACCATCGGCAACAACCAGCAGGGGGAGTGAGACTCATGGCAAGTGAAGAAGCAAAGTTCGCCGCCCGTGCCGACCGCTTGGCCGGCCGTCAGGGCGTAGCCGGTTTCATGCCGGCCTCCGCCCGCGCAGCCCAGCCCGCGCCGACCAACCGTTACATCATGCCGCAGTTCGTGGAGAAGACCCCGTATGGCATGAAGACCCAGGACGCCTACTCCCGCCTGTTCGAGGATCGCATCATCTTCCTCGGCGTGCAGGTGGACGACGCCTCCGCCGACGACGTGATGGCCCAGCTGCTGGTCCTCGAATCCCAAGATCCGAACCGTGACGTGATGATGTACATCAACTCACCCGGCGGTTCGATGACGGCCATGACCGCCATCTACGACACCATGCAGTACATCAAGCCCGACGTGCAGACCGTGTGCCTCGGCCAGGCCGCCTCCGCCGCCGCCATTCTGCTGGCCTCCGGCACCAAGGGCAAGCGCCTGATGCTGCCGAACGCCCGTGTGCTCATCCACCAGCCGGCCATCGACCAAGGCTTCGGCAAGGCCACGGAGATCGAGATTCAGGCCAAGGAAATGCTGCGTATGCGCGAATGGCTGGAGGAGACCCTCGCCAAGCACACCGGCCAGGACGTCGAGAAGATTCGCCGCGACATCGAAGTGGACACTTTCCTGACCGCTCCTGAAGCCAAGGAATACGGCATCGTGGACGAGGTGTTGGAACACCGCCAGTAAAACTTCCGGACATTGCAATACCCTCGGTCGGCAACGACCGGGGGTATTGTATTTCAAGGATGACAATGATAATGCGCAGCGTGGCGGTTCGACGGTGCGGCGTAGTCGGCAAAGGAGAATCATGGGACGTGTGGTGAGCTACAACGAGGACGTACCCCGTTGCACGTTCTGCGGCAAAACCGAACATCAGGTACGAAAACTGGTGGCCGGTCCCAATGCCTCCATCTGCGATGAATGCATCGCCCTGTGCGTGGACATCATCTCCGAGGAGCGTGTCAAAGATGCCGAGGTCAATTCGCTGAGCCTGCCCAAGCCCGCTCAGATCTTCGATTATCTCAACCGCTACGTCATCGGTCAGGAGAACGCCAAGCGCGCATTATCCGTAGCCGTATACAACCATTACAAGCGCGTCAACATGGAGCTTCAGGAGTCCGCTGAGCAGCTTGACGGGAATAACGGGCACAGTGGCCAGACCGGCAAACAAGCCAAGCAATCCGTTCCCACCCAGACGCGTGCTGCCCGCCGCAGCAATGACCCTTTGGCTGACGTCGAGGTCGCCAAGTCAAACATTCTGTTGCTCGGCCCCACCGGCGTGGGCAAAACCTATCTTGCGCAGGCGTTGGCCCGCGTAATGAACGTGCCGTTCGTCATCACCGACGCCACCACCCTGACCGAAGCCGGCTATGTAGGCGACGATGTGGAAACCGTGCTCCAACGTCTCCTCCAAGCTGCGGATGGCGACGTAAGCCGAGCCCAGCACGGCATCATCTACATTGACGAAATCGATAAGATCGCCCGCAAATCCGGTGAGAACACCTCCATCACCCGTGACGTGTCCGGTGAGGGCGTTCAGCAGGCGTTGCTGAAGATCTTGGAAGGAACCATCGCCTCCGTGCCGTTGGAAGGCACGCGCAAGCATAAGGAGCAGGACGTTGCGCAGATGGACACACGCGGCATCCTATTCATCTGCGGCGGTGCGTTCGTGGGGCTGACGGACATTGTTCGCAAGCGATTAGGCCGTCGAGAGACCGGCTTCGGCGCGAATTGGCACGACGCCGACATGAAAGACGAGGAATTGCTCGAACAGGTCAATGCCGATGATCTGGCCGAGTTCGGACTGTTGCCTGAGTTCATCGGACGTTTGCCGGTCACCAGTGTGCTGAAGGAACTTACCGTAGACGATCTGACGGCGATTCTCACCCAGCCAGCCAACGCGCTGATCAAGCAGTACCGTAAACTGTTCGCCGTCGACGGCGTCGATCTGCAATTCACAGAACAGGCCATTCGGGCGATTGCTGATATCGCTATCAAGCAGGGGACCGGCGCACGCGGTTTGCGTTCGATTATCGAACGTACGTTGCAGGACACGATGTTCCAGTTGCCGAGTTTGGATGATGTGAGGCAGGTGATTGTGGACAAGGCGTCCGTAGAGGGTTCCAGCACGCCCAAACTCCTGCGCGAAGCCGTGGATGTGCCGCAGGGACGTCTCAAAGTTGCGCAGTCGGTTTTGCTTGACCGAGTCCGTACACACGAGGCGTGAGGCCAGTAAATACGCCGTTGCGGTAGTGGTCGGGATGGTGCGACTCGCCGCAACACGCCGAGTTGCATTCAGCTGAACGGCGTGTATTATATATCGAGTTGTCTGAAAGACAACATGCGCCAGTAGCCCAGCGGATTAGAGCAGCTGACTACGGATCAGCAGGTCGCAGGTTCGAATCCTGTCTGGCGCACTCCCGAACCACGGGGACAACAGTGGTATGCGCCAGTAGCCCAGCGGATTAGAGCAGCTGACTACGGATCAGCAGGTCGCAGGTTCGAATCCTGTCTGGCGCACAGTAAGCCTCGAAAGCGAAATGCTTCCGAGGCTTTTCCAATTGTATTGGCCCGTTTGAGTCGGTTGAGTCGGCCACACAGGGTTGGGCTAAGGTTGCCCTTCGCGACTCAGCCCGGAGCGGAACGTCCTGAGATATTCCGTACTATTACATACGGTTCATCCAAGAGAGTGCAGCAAGGAGACGCGATGGCCACGACCGCCGGCGCGAAGAAGGGACTTTGGTCCACCATCAGGCGAATCGCCGCCTCAGACCGTATTTCCGGACTCATCATGCTTGGCTTCGCGCTCACCGGCCTGGTGCTCGCGAATCTGCCCGCCACCGCGCATGCGTTCGAGACCGTAGCGGAAACGCATCTGTTCATCCCCTACACCAATCTCGACCTGCCTATTGGCCACTGGGCCCAGGATGGTCTGCTTACCATCTTCTTCCTGACCGTGGGCCTCGAACTGAAGCAGGAACTCACCACCGGCTCGCTTGCCAATCCGAAAGCGGCCGCCGTGCCGATGCTGTGCGCGGTGGGCGGCATGATCGCCCCGCCCATCCTGTTCCTGGCCGTCACGGCATTGTTCTCTCAGATCGGGCCTGGTGAACCCGGCACGCTGATTCTGACCACCACCGGCAGCAGCATCCCGTTCTCGGAGATGTCGCACGGCTGGGCAGTGCCCACCGCCACGGATATCGCGTTCTCGCTGGCCGTGCTCGCCCTGTTCGCCAAGGCCCTGCCCGGTTCGATCCGCGCGTTCCTGATGACGCTTGCCACCGTCGACGACCTGCTGGCCATTATTCTGATCGCCGTATTCTTCTCCTCGATTAACGCCTGGTATTGGTTCATCGGCATCGCCGTATGCGCCGCCATCTGGGCATACCTCGTACGACTGAAAAAAGTGCCGTGGATCGCGGTTGGCATCGTCGGTATCCTCGCTTGGATCATGATGTTCGAGGCAGGCGTGCACCCCACACTGGCCGGCGTGCTGGTTGGCCTGCTGACCCCCTCTCGTGAAATGCACGGCGAACTCTCGCCGCGTGCCGAACGCTATGCCAACAAGCTCCAGCCATTCTCCGCACTGCTGGCCCTGCCCATCTTCGCCTTGTTCGCCACCGGCGTACACTTCGAGTCGATGAGCCCGCTATTGTTGGCCTCGCCGCTGGTCATCGCACTGATTGTGGCTTTGGTGGTCGGCAAACCTCTGGGTATCATCACCACCGCATGGCTGTCCACGCATGTGGGCGGGCTCAAGATGGCCAAGGGGCTGCGTGTGCGCGACATGATTCCCGCTGCCGTCGCCTGCGGCATTGGCTTCACTGTGTCCTTCCTCATCGCTTCGCTGGCGTACAAGAACGCGGAACTTTCCGCTGAGGCGCGCTTCGGCGTGCTGGTGGCCTCCCTGATCGCCGCCGCGATTTCCGGTGTGCTGCTGAGCCGTCAGTCCAAGCGATTCGAGAAGACCGCAGCCGCAGCAGCGGCTGATGCGGAGGATGACGAATCGATTGATGGTGATGGCATCGGGCAGCCAAGCCACACCACAGAGCCCACCACGCCCACGGAACACCCCGGCACCCTCGCCGACGGCACCGCCAGTGTGGAAATCGACTTCCGCCACTGATGGCTTAGACGGTCCCTACTCCATTGTTGGCCTTGTTTCGTGAAAACCGTACGCTGAGACGCGCTCAGTGTACGTTCTTCACGAGATGAGGCCTTATTTCGCGGAAAACGTACGCTCAGTGTCACTCACCGTACGTTCTTCACGAAGTCAAGGATGATTTCGCGGAAAACGTACGCAGAGCTTCAGGCGCTAGAATGCGAAGAGTCGATAGCGCCGTACAGGAGGACATTGGATGGCAAAGAAGCAGAAGAAATCCAAGAAGAACGACGGCAAAAAGGCCGCTGAAGCAAAGAATCTAGCCGAGGCCGCATCCAAGTCCGCAGTCGTGGACGATATGGAACCATTGGAAGCCACAGCCGCGAATGATGCGGCGGCGTTGGAGGCTGAGACGGCAACTGAGGCTGCGGCCACACCGGTGAACCCGGTCGATCTGGAGGACGCCTCGCCGCTGGGCGATACCTATCATCGCGGCCCGGTGATTCTACGCGGCCAGATGATTCCCTCGGACAACACCACCGCCAACCTGCTGAAACCCGATCAGGACACCGACTGGCTGCACATGGACCCATGGCGTGTGCTGCGCATCCAATCGGAATTCGTGGACGGTTTCGGGGCGCTCGCCGAGCTCGGACCTGCGGTCTCTATTTTCGGCTCCGCACGCACCCAGCGCACCGAATCGATCTATAAGGCAGCACGGCGCATGGGTAGCCAGATAGCCAAGCGCAACATCGCCGTCATCACCGGCGGTGGTCCCGGCATCATGGAAGCCGCGAATAGGGGAGCGGCACTGGCCGGCGGCAAATCGGTGGGACTTGGCATCGAATTGCCGCACGAGCAGGGGTTGAACCAGTGGGTGAACCTCGGCATGAGCTTCCGGTACTTCTTTGTGCGAAAAACCATGTTCATCAAGTATTCCTCCGGCGTGATCGTATGCCCGGGAGGCTTCGGCACACTGGATGAGATGTTCGAATTATTGACCTTGGTTCAGACCCACAAGGTGGCGAATATTCCGGTGGTGCTCTACGGCAAGGAATACTGGCAGGGGCTCTTTGACTGGCTCAACGGTCCGGTGGCCGAGCATGGCATGATCTCGACGATCGACCCGAAACTGGTCACCGTAACCGATGACGCCGACGAAGCCGTGGACGTGGCCGTCAGCGCAATTGTGAGGTAAGCGAGATAGAGTGGCTCCCCTCTCCGAGGGGAGCCAAGGACAGAGTTACTTTTTGTAGGCGATGAGCAGGCCGGTGCCGTCAGGGGTGAGCGTGGACTCGAAACCTTCGTCATCTTCGACGGTGGTGAGCAGCTCACGCATGGCGATGGCCTTGTCGCTGCGGTCGGCCGGATTGATCACGCCGCCCTGACCGTCCTCCAACGCCAGCACATCGGTGAACACGATCACGCCGTGCACGCGCAGCAGACGGGAGGCCTGGGCGAACGTGGCGGCATAGTTCTCGGCGTCGCCCGCCACCACGATCAGATCGTAATCATTGGCGTTGAGGCGCGGCAGAAACACGCTGGCCGGGGCGTTCACCGCACGCAACGTGGTGTCGGTCTCGTCCTGCAGCTCGGCGAACGCCTTGCGAATCAGCGCGATGCCCTGGGCGGTGGAATCGACCGCAGTCAGCAGGCCCTTGTTATCCAGTGCATGGGCGAGCTGCAAGGTCTCCACCAGCGAGCCGGTGCCCACGGCAATCACCGAAGCGGCGCCGGTGATGCGCACCAGCATGCCCAGCAGACGGGCCTGCGCCGCCGAACCCTGCAACTGGCCGGACTCGTCGGCGGCCGTACGGGTGTCGGTCAACGCATCGGATTCACGTTCGCGCGCGTGTTCCTCGGTGAATTCCCATGCCTTGGCGAGGTTGGTGTACTGCGTTCTGTCCATAATTCGTTCTTTCATGTCTTCTCTCGTGCGGGCACCCAGCGGATGTATCGACTACGTGTTGCAGCGATTGCCGTAGCTGGTCGTGGCGCGGCTTAGCGCTCGCGGACCTTGGCCACGATCTGCCACATCTCCTCGCCCACATCGATGCCGCGCGGGCAGTGGCGGGAGCAGGCGCGCACGGACTGGCAGGCGGCCACGCCGTCGGCGGTGTCGATGGCATCCATACGCTCCATGGCCTTGGTGTCGCGCGAATCGTTGACGAAACGGGAGGCCCAAATCAGCGCGGCCGGGCCGATGAAGGCGTCGCCGCCGGCGTACACCGGGCAGGCGCCTTCGCACACGCCGCAGGCGATGCAGTTGCTCAGCAGCTCGTATTTGGCGAGTTGTTCGGGGTTCTGCAGGTATTCGAACACGTCCACCTTGCCTTCGGCGGTGGTGGCGAGCACGCCGTCCGCCTGAAGATACGGGGTGAGCTTCCTGATCTGGTTGAGCATAGGGTCGATGTCGGCGATGAGATCGCGCTGCGGCGGGAAGCCGGGCAGGGACGCCAGTTCGATGACTCCCAGCGAACCGTTTGCGGCTGAGTTCTGGGCGGCCGCCGCGTTTGCGACGTTTTCCGCGGAATCGTCGGATTCCTCAGCCTCGGTGCCGGTGTGTCGGAACCCTTCGTCATCGACTTCGGGCATGGCGCCGGGTTGCTTGGCCCAATCGCGGATGGTGGCTGTGCACAGCAGGGTGGGGGTGCCGTTGATGGCCACGGCGTCCGAACCGCACATGCCATGACCGCACGAATAACGGAAGGCCAGCGTCGGGTCGACGGTGCGTTTGATGGTCAGCAGACAATCCAACACAGTATCCGAAGGGCGCGCGGGAATCGTGTACTCCTGCACCCACTGCTTGCCGCGCGGACGACGGCGCGCCGCCGAATCCGAGCCGCCGCCGAACGGGGAGCCTTTCTTGGCAAACGGGCTGCCACCGCGTGCACGTTCGGCACGCTCGGGTCGCGGCGTGAAACGATGCACTTGCAGGGTAACCGTCGTGTTGCTCGCCTCAGCCATGTTCTGCCTCCATGAAACAGTGGGATGTCAAGTCCAATATTAGCCAACCTATTGTGCCACAAGCCCTAGGCGGCTTGGGTATTACCACCAGCGGATCAGTACTCGCGCTTCTTGGGCGGATAGTCGGTGATGTGCACCGGCTTGAAACTTACCGAACCATCATCGGCGACCATCGAGTGAGCAAGGAAATGCTCATCGTCGCGTTCGGGGAAATCAAGGCGTTGCATGGATCCGCGAGATTCCTGACGGGATTCGGAAGCGTGCAGCATGACCTCGGCCAGTTCGATCAGATGACGGACTTCCCAGATGGCGGTGACCTCCTGATTGAAAGCGGCGGTCTTGTCATGGGCCCGCAAGGTATCGGCAACCGGTGTGATGTCACCGTTGATCTGGGTCAACGCCGTATCGATGGTCTGAGCGGTGCAACGTACGGCCAGAGCCTGCTCCATCACTGATCCGAGTTGGGCCATGAGCTGATAAGGATTGGCGGTGGGCACTCCATCGTCTGAATCATCTATTGGCCCGGCGAGCAGTTCGTCAAGCTCCGCTTTGCGAGAATCGGCAGCCTGATCGGCGGCATCGGTCAGCATGTCATCGGCCGAATCATCGGCCATGGGGGAGTCAACCGGGTTCTCGGCGATGCGTGCGGCCATCGTCTGACCAGCGCGTGTGCCGAACAGGCAGGCGTCGAGCAGAGAATTGCCGCCCAGACGATTCGCACCATGTACGGAGACACAAGAGCATTCGCCAGCGGCGAACAGTCCATCGACTACCTGCACGGCACCGTCGGCCCAACGGTACACCTCGCCGTCGGTGGTGATGGGGATGCCGCCCATCGTGTAGTGTGCAGTGGGCTTGATGGGTACTAGGTCCTTGGCCGGATCGAGGTTCGCGTACTGCTCGATGGTTTCGACCACCTGCGGCAGCACTTCCTTCATACGTTCGGGGTCGATGCCGGTCATATCCAGCCAGACGCAGTCCTTCGGACCATCCGGGTCCTTCGGGTCGGCGACGCCGCGACCGGCGTCGATCTCCGCCATGATGGAGCGGGAGACCACGTCTCGTGCGGCCAGATCCTTATGCTCCGGAGCGTAGCGTTCCATAAACGGCTCACCATCGGCGTTCCTCAGAATGCCGCCCTCGGCGCGGGCCGCCTCGGACAGCAGGATGCCGGTGTGCACGAGCCCGGTGGGGTGGAACTGCACAAATTCGATGTCCTCCAGCTGCAGACCGGCGGCCAAGGTCAAGGCCATGCCGTCGCCGGTCAGATCCCAGGAATTTGACGTGGTGTGGAACAGTCGGCCCGCGCCACCGGTGGCAAGCAGCACGTTGCGCGCGTGGATGGCCTGAATCTTGCCCGAATGCGTGTCAAAGGCCACGATGCCGGCCGCCTGCTTGCCGTCGTCGGCGAGCACCAGGTCGGTCACATACCATTCCTCGGCGAACTCGACGCCGGCGGCCACGCACTGCTGCCACAAGGCGTGCAGAATCTGGTGGCCGATGCGGTCGGCCGCATAGGCGGCGCGCTTGACCGGGGCGCCGCCGAACTCGCGCGTGTGGCCGCCGAACCGGCGCTGGGCGATATGCCCGTCCTCGGTACGGGAGAAGGCCACGCCCTGACGCTCCAGGTTGATCACGGTCTGCGGCGCGTATTCGGCGAGCAGTTTGGCCGCATCCTGGTCCACCAGCCAGTCGCCGCCCTTGATGGTGTCGTAGTAATGCCAGTGCCAGTCATCGGACTCCACATTGCCCAGGCTCGCGGCGATGCCGCCCTCGGCTGAACCGGTGTGCGAACGCAGCGGCTGCAGTTTGGAGACCACGAGGATCTTCGGGTCCACGCCTTGTTCCTTGAGCTCGGTGATCTCGGGGGAGCGCAGCAGTCCCAACGCCGCCGACAGGCCGGCCGCTCCGGCGCCGACGATCACCGCATCATACATATCTTCCAAACGTTTCGGACTCATGGGTTCGATTCTCGCACACCCGCCGAACAGCCTTCGAGCCGTGTCATGGAAGCCGATTAGCCGACACGGCTGCTCAGCTTGAGTATGCCGGCATCCCGCTCGATCACTCCCTTCAGCTCCAATGCGCCGAGTAGCTCAAGTATGGTGCCGATATTGGGAATCTCGTCGGGTACCGTCTCTCGCGCCACACGCAATAGTGCGTCCGGGGTGACGATGAGATGTCGTTTACGGCATTCACGAATCAATGCCACTAATGTGCGTTCCATTTCCGGCAGCTTGGCGATAATGATACGTTGTTGGGCTTCCTTCTCGGGATCGGGCTTCGGCTTGACACGAAGATCCGGCATCTGATGCGACGAGGGAAGCTCTTCACCCTTGCTTTTGTCGTTACCGGAATCGGCAGTTGCGCTCGCCGGCCCATCCTTGGATTGAGTGCGCGTAGGCTGAGTATGCTTGGTCTTCGAACGTTTCGAATGACCTGAATCTTGTGACGACTCCTGTGACGCCGATGATTCCGAGGATGCTGGCGATAACGGAGTCGTTGCCGGCACTTCCATGGCCTCCTCGTTTTCGGACGAGTCCTGACCTGTGGATTTCGATATGCCTGGGCATGCTGCCATAACGGGCTTATGCCGTTCATGGCATATATCCTCGGTGGATGTGGCGGCACACAGAATCATCGCTCGGTGGTCGCCGATCATCTTATTGCACCCGGCGTTGCAAGGCTGATTGATGTCACCGGGAACCGCATACACTTCGCGCAGCAATTCGCATGCCCATCCCGCGGTGTTGAGCGCTCCGGAACGCAACCGGGCTTGCGTCACAATCAATGTGGAAGACATGGCCGCGATAATGCGGTTGCGAAGCAGAAAACGACGGGCTTCGGGAATCGTCCCGGGGCACAGTTCACTGATCAGTGCACCACCCTGCGCCTCGATGCGTTCGAACAGCGTGCGGTTACGCATCGGTCCGATATGGTTGAGCCCGCCGGCGAATACGGCAACGGTTTTGCCCACATTGGCGGGCATTCTGCCGTGCAGCGCATTCAACGCTCCCCAATGTGCCGCCGCATCCGTGCCCATCGCGCCTCCGGACACGACCAGATGCCCGGCAACGGCTGCCTGTTCGGCTACGGTGTGTGCCACATACCGGCCATATTCGGTCACGTCCCGTGAACCGACGATGCCGACCGGTTTGGCGCAACTGGTCAATGCGCGTGGATCGCCTTTGATCCACAAACACAGCGGTGGCGCCCAATCGGAGCGAATGGACAGGTCGGCCAACTGCGAGGGCCAACATGGATGGCCAGGGCCGATAATCCATTGCGTGCCATCCATAGTGAACCAGTCGGCCAGTTGGATGATGTCTTGCGAGGGCAGGTCCATCATGCGGTTATGCCAGCAGGCCAGTGCATTGCGGAAGGAGCGCATCGCGTTCGCCGACGCCTTGCGGCCCCATCGAGTGAGGCCGTCCACGAACATGCGGTCAATACGTGACAGCGCCGGGCCGCAGATTTCAGATGGCTGGCTTGGATGGGATTGCGCCAACGCATGCCAGAGGGATTCGGCGTTTTCCGCGCCTTTGAGCGTGGCGTACATCATCACATCCGCGCCATCAAGACAGAACGTGAGCGCGGCACGATACAACGTATCCGTGGGAGGTACGGGAATAGTGCGCGAAACGGCGAGACTCGTATCGGTGTGATCCACACTTCCTGCGGTGCCGCCAGATTGCCGGATATCAGTAGCGTTACTCATGTCATCCTCGTTCTCATTTCGATGCCCTGATGGACGTCCTGTTCAGTGGGGGATACGCGGCCGGCCAGATCGGCGAGCGTCCAAGACAGACGCATGGCGCGATCAGCCCCGCGCAATGTGAGTTGATGATTGGACAGGGCCCGATTGACCAATTCCATCGCTTTCAGCGATGTATTGGCGTGCAGCCATTTGCCCGAAGCTTGCGCGTTGCACACCCATCCATACTGTCTGAACCGGTCTTTGGCCACTTGACGGGCACGAATCACACGAGCTTGTATCCCGGCACTGGACTCGCCGATTGGCTCGCTTTGCGCGGCAATGCGCGAGACTGGTGGCACCGCCATCTGAATATCCACACGATCCAGTATCGGTCCGGACAATCGCGAGAAATAACGTATACGGTCTTTTTCCCGGCAAGCGCAACGTTCGCCGGTGCCGTAATAGTATCCGCACGGACAGGGGTTGGCCGCCATGATGAGTTGGAATGAGGCCGGGTAGTAGGTGCTGCCTTTTGAACGGGAAAGCGCCACATACCCGGATTCCAATGGTTCGCGCAACGTCTGCAGGGCGCGTGCGCTGAATTCCGGTGCCTCGTCCAGAAACAGAATGCCTCGATGCGCGCGTGTGATTGCGCCGGGAACGGCGATGCCGCTGCCACCACCCACCAAGGCCGCCGTGCTGGCGGTGTGGTGCGGTGCCTCGAACGGCGGCATGTCGGTGATGCCGTACTGAGGCAGTATGCCGCACAGCGATCGAATCGATGCCACCTCCAGCTGTTCCGCCTCGTTCAACGGGCACATGATGCCGGGCATACGTGAGGCCAACATGGTTTTGCCGCTGCCTGGCGGGCCGGTCATGATGAGATTATGCCCGCCTGCCGCCGCCACTTGCAGTGCCCATTTGGCATGCTCCTGACCCAGAACCTCGTTCATATCGCCACAATCGTTGGGATGACTTGTGGGCGATTGATCCGTGGTGGTCTCGTCGGTAACCGGTGTATCGGGAATCGTATAGGTGGCATCGCCGCCCATCAGTTCGATGAGCTCACCCACATGCCTCACGCCCACTACATCCAGTCCATCCACCATCGAAGCCTCGTCAAGATTGCGATGGGGAACAATCATTTTGCGCACGCCACGTTCCTCGGCATGCAGCATGATCGGGAGCAGCCCATGAATCGGCAGCACCGAGCCGTCAAGATTCACTTCGCCGAGCACAATGGTATCTTCTAGGCAATCATGCCCTATGGCACCCGCCGCACATAGGACGCTGGCCGCGATGGCCAGATCATGCGACGAACCGCGTTTGGGCATGGCCGCAGGGCTCATGTTCACGGTCACACGGGTTTGCGGCCAACCGAATCCAGTGGCTTGACACGCTGATTTCACGCGCTCGCGGGCTTCGGACAACGATGCATCCGGCAATCCGATGATGCTGAAGTATGGCAAGCCAGGGCTGATGAAAGCCTGCACTTGGACGATGAAGGCCTTAAGGCCGATCAGTCCGACTGAGAGGGTGCTGCCGATAGCCATGTCTACTCCTTTCACAATGTGTTTCGCAACGTGGCTGTTTTTTTTGGGGGGGGGGGCTTCAGAAGGCATTTTCAATGTGATGCACGAGCGGCCTGCCCACCCGAAGCACGATGGTGACGACATCGAAACGGACCGCCGAATGCGGCACCCGATTACGCCGGTCAAGTAGCCAATCGCAGGCGGCTTTCCTGAGATTGTGCTGTTTCGCCGGCGTAATGGCCTCTTGCGGATATCCGTAATGCATGGACCGGCGTGATTTCACTTCGACGAACACCACCGTGTACTCGGGATTGAGCATCACGATGTCCAATTCGCCGTAACGGGTATGCCAATTGCGGCTCAAGGTCGTCCAACCGTGTTCCTCCAGCCACGCGGCGGCATACTGCTCGCCGAGCGCGCCGAACTGTTTGGGCGTCAGATTGCGGTCGCCCATCGTGGCCGCAATCCGTTCCGAAGGCAGCATTGCCTGCGGATCAGGTGAAGCCAGCATGGGCTGGTGAAAGGCAAGACCGGCGTCGATGCCGGACTTCGTCGTCGGCTGAGTAGGTGGTAAAGCGTTCATGATTCCACTGTGCGGGTTACTTATGTAAGAGCACAAGCGCAACCGGCAAATGTGGATACTATGACGCGGTTTGGCGTGTTGTGGATAACGTGTGGATGAAAACTCGGTTATCCACCATTAGTTCAGAAGGTTTACCAAGGCTCACCAGTCGACTTCCCTGTGACGAAAAAACAACCCATCGGATTGTTCGCTGAATACGTCAGACCCAGTGAGCGGAGAGGGGAGCCAAGGTGCGGTCACTTCACCAAATCGGTGAGTTCGCCAAGGTTCAGTTCGAAACTGACGCCACGATCCTCGAAATGCGGCTGGTTACGGGTGCTGACCATGGCGTGACGCACGAACTCACCGGCGATTTCGGCCGACTCGGCCAGGCCGCGGCCGGCCATCACCGCGCCGCACAGGGCAGAGGCGAAGGCGTCACCCGTGCCATGAATCATGTATGGCAACTTCTCATGAGCCAGCTCGATCTTGCCGGCAACACCGGTGGAAGCGCTGGCCACATAGTTGACGATTTTGCCATCGCCATGGTCAATGCCCTTCAGCACCACGTTCTTGGCACCCAACTCCAGCAGAGCACCAAGCAGCTCGTTAACCGTGGCCTCATCAATATCCTGGCCAGGATAGTCACGCTTGGTGAGAATGCTCGCTTCGGTGAGGTTCGGCATCAACACGTCGGCACCATCGGCCAGCGCGCCCATTGCCTCGCACAGCTCCGGTGTGTACGTGGGGTACATTTCGCCGGCGTCTCCCATCACCGGGTCAACCAGACGCAGCGCGTTCGGATATTCGCGGTAGAGACGCTGAATGATCGCCACCTGATCGGGGGAGCCGAGGAAGCCTGAATACACGCCATCCAGCTCCACGTCTTCCTTCTGCCAGGCATCCAAGTAACCGGAGAGAATATCCGTGGTGTCATGGAACGTGAACACTGCATAGCGCGTGTGCGCCGAGAACAGGGCGGTCGGCACCGGGCACACATCGCAGCCGGCGGCCGAGAGAATCGGAATCGCGGCGGTCAGCGAGCACTTGCCGTAGCCGCACATGTCGTGCACGGCGGCCACGCGCGGAATATAGTTCGGATCACGGTCATACAGAGTTACATCGGTCATGTCTGTTCGAATCCCTTCACCATGTTGGCGGAATAATTCATTGGCGATGTTTGACTGTAGTCGTTCGTCATGTAAACCATGTAACCGGGCGGCAGAAAAATGAAACAGACGTCATCACCGAGCGGGCAAACCGTCTTGGTGACGGGTGGAACAAGCAATCATCACGGACACTTGAGCCATGCGCGAAAGGCATGGCAGCGATATCACCGTGACCGCAGTCGACCTTGAAAGCGCATGCGTGCGGCCCGGCGTGTCGCGATAATTTCAACGACTTTTTCGTGACTTCTGACAGTCGCTCACGTCAATGATTCCAAGGCTTTATAAACCCTTATAGGCAAGTCCGATAACGTTCAGCTTGCGCCGCGCGGCCCAAGCGTCGTAACTTCATAACCAACACCTCGCCAACCGCCCGAACACGGCAGGCGGGTGGCAAGGAAAAATCCTCGCGACCTAGCACAACCAAGGAGAATACCATGGCCGAGAACAACAAGAAGTACCGTTTTGAAACCCTGCAGCTGCACGTCGGCCAGGAGCAGGCCGACCCGGCCACCGACTCCCGCGCGGTGCCGATCTACCAGACCACCTCCTACGTCTTCCACAACTTCGACCACGCCGAGGCCCGCTTCGGACTGGCGGACCCGGGCAACATCTACGGCCGTCTGACCAACTCCACCCAGGGCGTGTTCGAAGACCGCATCGCGGCCCTCGAAGGCGGCACCGCGGGCCTGGCCGTCGCGTCCGGCGCGGCCGCCGTGGAATACGCGGTGCGCAACATCACCCAGTCCGGCGACCACATCGTCGCAGCCAAGAACGTGTACGGCGGCACCTTCAACCTGCTGCGCCACACCCTGCCGCGCGACGGCATCACCACCACCTTCGTCTCCGCCGAGAACCCGCAGGAGTTCGAGGACGCCATCCAGGAGAACACCAAGCTCGTCTACTTCGAGACCTTCGGCAACCCGAACGCCGACCTGCCCGACTTCGAGGCCATCACCGCCATCGCCCACAAGCACCACCTGCCGGTGATCGTGGACAACACCTTCGCCTCCCCGTACCTGTTCCGCCCGCTGGAGCACGGCGCCGACGTCGTTGTGGAATCCGCCACCAAGTTCATCGGCGGCCACGGCACCACCCTCGGCGGCGTGATCGTGGAAGGCGGCAAGTTCAACTGGGCCGAAGTGCCGGGCAAGTTCCCGACCCTGACCGAGCCGGATCCGTCCTACCATGGCCTGAACTTCTATGAGGCCCTCGGCGGCGCCGCCTTCGTGACCCGCGTGCGCGCCATCCTGCTGCGCGACACCGGCGCCACCCTGTCCCCGTTCGCGGCCTTCCTGCTGCTGCAGGGCACCGAAACCCTGTCCCTGCGCGTCGAACGCCACGTCCAGAACGCGCTGAAGGTCATCGATTACCTGAAGACCGTTCCGGAAGTCGAGTCCATCTCCCACCCGTCCATCGAAGGCCGCAAGGACAACGAGCTGTACAAGAAGTACTTCCCGAATGGCGGCGGCTCCATCTTCACCTTCGACATCAAGGGCGGCAAGGACGCGGCACGCGTGTTCATCGACAACCTGCACCTGTTCAGCCTGTTGGCCAACGTGGCCGACGCCAAGAGCCTCGTGATTCACCCGGCCTCCACCACGCACTCCCAGGAGACAGTGGAGGAGCTCGAGGATCAGGGCATCCACCAAGGCACCATCCGCCTGTCCATCGGCACCGAGAACATCGAGGACATCCTCGATGACCTGAAGGGCGGCTTCGAAGCCCTTCGCGCTTCCGGCTTGGCCAAGTGAGGTCGACAGGAAGGTTGACGGCCCGATGAGAAGGGGCGCGATGCTAATGGGGTGCATCACGAATCATCGAGCCGCATGGGGTGCCTTCCGCCTGATCGCTTGACCCAAGGAATAGAAAGCTCGCACTGATGTCATGCAGTGCGGGCTTTCTTGCGTCTGTATGCCTCACACTGTTTGCGCAGAGGCATGAATAGTGTGAGACCTGAGACGACATAATCCTCAAGGATGAGGGCCGGCGCGTGGCCGACCGCCCAATTCAGTCTGGCGCACGATGGGGCGCGCCGTTATTTCTTCATAAGTTGGAATCATCATCCGGGCATAAGGCCCGGCCAAATATGGAGAGACATTATGAACGTGCAGAACCCGGCCGCATCGCGCGGCATCGCTATTCAGGCCGTCGACTTGGTCAAGAACTACGGCGCTGGCAGCAATATGGTCCATGCCCTGCGCGGCGTGAACGTGAGTTTCGAACGCGGCAAATTCACCGCCATCATGGGCCCGTCCGGCTCCGGCAAATCCACGCTTATGCACACGCTCGCCGGCCTCGACTCCGCCACATCCGGGCATATTCTTTTCGGCGGGGCAGACCTGACCCGCATGGACGACAAGCAGCTCACCTTGCTACGTCGCCACAAGATCGGCTTCATCTTCCAAAGCTTCAACCTGTTGCCCATGTTCACCGCCGAACAGAACATCCTCATGCCACTGACTCTCGCCGGAGACAAGCCCGACCACGCCTGGCTCGACCTGCTCGTCGATACCCTGGGACTGAAGCAGCGCCTGAACCACCGACCGAATGAACTGTCCGGTGGCCAGCAGCAGCGCGTGGCCATCGCCCGCGCGCTGATTACCAAGCCGAAGCTGGTGTTCGCTGACGAGCCGACCGGCAACCTCGACTCCGTTTCCAGCGCCGAAGTGCTTGGCTTCCTGAAGCGTTCGGTCAACGAGCTTGGCCAAACCATCGTCATGGTCACGCACGATGCGGTGGCCGCCTCCTACGCCGACCGTGCCATCGTATTCGCCGACGGACAGATCGTGGCCGACGAGGCGAATCCCACTGCCGAAACGATGAACGAGCTGCTTATGGCCGAACGCGAACGCGCCACGCGCACTGCCGTCACCAGCACACGCGCCGACACGCTCGCCCGTCTTGCCGGTGTAAAGGATGTGCCCAACCTGCCCATCACCGACGCTCCATTGCCCCCAGCTGGGAGAACCGGCACCATGCGCCATGCCCGCGCCGCCGCCCAGCACGCTCGCTGAGCCGGAAAGCGAGAGACAGGACACCCCCATGTTTTCCATCACTCTGAAACTCATGAAGAAAAGCGCCAGGATGCTGATTCCGGCAGGCATCGCCATCCTGATCGGCACTGCGTTCATCGCCGCTACCTTCCTGTTCGGCAACGCGATGAACGATGCGCTTGCCGCCCAGAACACTGCCCAGCTCGGCGGCGCGAACTACGTGATCAGCCCGGATAGCGGCAAGGACCTGACCGATAAGGACCAGGACTACATCTACACGCGCACGGTTAACGACTTCCAGCTTGACCGCATCCGCGCCACCGAAGGCGTCAAGGACGCGCGCGCCAGCTACGCGGGTTCCGTGACCGTAACCCGTGGCAACAAGCATGCCAGCAGCTACGTCATCACCACCGCCGCAAAACGTACGCTGCTGCCGGTCACCATCACGCAAGGAGACCAGCCGGCGGACAGCAACGAGATTGCCCTGACCAAGTCCGTAGCCGACCAGCTTGGCGTCAAGGTAGGGGACCGTGTGACCGTCAACTCGCAGGCGGCGCAGTATGCGGGCAAGACCGGCGATTCGGCCGGTAATACCGGTGACGCTGGTGATGAGTCGGCCCAGAACGCCGATGGCACGAGCTCGCACGACGGTGATTCCGATGCCGCGTCCGGTGCGTCCGTCTCATCCGATGGCGCCAACACTGCCGACTCCGGCATGACCGTGCGCGTGGTAGGCCTTACCGACGACCCGAACGGTGCCTACGCCTACTACGGTGGCGCTTCCGTGCTTTCCGACAACGTTATTACCGCGATGGCCGGCAGCAACGATTTCGGCAACCTGCCTGTCTACCTCGTCTATCTCGATATCGACGATGCCAGTGACACGGCTGCGGCATCCACCGTGAAACAGGTCAGCACACTGCTCCCTAAGCATTTCAGCGTGCAATCCCGTGCCGCGCTCGTCGAGGAATCCGTCAAAAGCATGAGCTCGGGCGAAACCAGCATCACCACCATCTTCCTGCTGAGCTTCGGCATACTTGCCATGCTGGTCGCGGCACTCGTCATCGCCAACACCTTCCAAGTGCTCGTGGCACAGCGCCGCCGCACACTCGCCCTGCTGCGCACCATCGGCGCGAACAAAAGCCAGCTGTATGTCTCCGTGCTGTTTGAAGCCGGTGTGCTGGGACTGATCGCCTCCGCACTGGGAGTGGGCCTGGGCATCGGACTCATGGCCGCACTATGCCAGTCGGGCCTGATGAAAGCCACCGGCATGACCATGCGACTGGTGCTATCCGGTCCGGTGTTCACGGTGCCTATGGCATTCGGCATCATTATGACGGTGATTGCCTCGCTAGGCTCTGCGCGTTCCGCTACCGCCGTCACCCCGCTGGAAGCGTTGCGACCCATCGAACTGACCGACACGCGACGGGCCGGTGTGGTCCGCGCCGTGATTTCCGTGCTGCTGATTGTGGCCGGCGTGGCACTGTGCGCATTCTCTGTATGGCAGATGTCCGAGAACATCGCCGGACGTGATTCAATGGCCGACAAGCAGTATCCGCTGGTGCTGCTCGCCGCCATCATCGGATGTGCATTGATCTTCCTTGGACTGGTGCTTTCCGCCACGTTCTGGCTACCGGTGCTCATGCGCGGCGTGGGCGCGATGGTTGCACTGGCCGGTCCGTCCGCCAAAGTGGCACATGCGAACATTCAGAAGAACCCGCGCCGCGTGGCCGCCACCGGTGCCGCACTGCTTATCGGCGTGACGCTGGTCTCCACCATCGCCACCGGTGCCGCCAGCGCCAAGCAAACCATGAACGAGGCGCTGACCACGCGCTACAGCGTCGACATGATTGCCGCTGGCACCGATATGACTGGTAAACAGGCCAGCGAGGCAGCCAAAGTCAAGGGCGTTCAGCGCGGTATCTACGCGCCGACCCGCATGATGACCATGAAGGATGCCGACGGCAAGAGCCTGAGTGTGCTGGTCGTGGGCGTGGATGGCGTCGACGCGCTGCGCAAGGTGGTGCGCTCCGATTTGTCCGGTGTGACCATTGATGGCGATTCCGTACTGATGCCCAAGTATTCCGCCGCTACAGGCAAGGATATTCCGCTGGACAAGAGCGTTACGTTCACGGCTGGAGCGGCCGAAGCACAAGCCGATGCCGCCAATGGTCCGTCCGGTAATGATGCGAACGGCAGCGCCGAAAACGGCAATGGACAATCCGGCGGCACACAGACGCTGACGCTCAAACCGCGGAAGGTGGACTATCGCCGCATTGCCTCCAACTACGCCGCGGTCGCCTTCGTGGACGCCAGCCACTTCACCAACGGTGGAATCAAGGCCGACGGGCATATCATGCTTATGCGTATTGACGCCGAGGGCGCGGGTGTTGCGCTGAACGACGTATTCACCAACGTGCAGAATGTGTTCTCCGCCAGTGCTGGTGTTACCGTGACCGGTCCGGTGGCCGCACGTACGCAATGGGAGACCATGATCAACGGCATGATGGCATTGTTGGTCGGTTTGATTGCGGTGGCTGTGCTCATCGCCTTGGTCGGCGTAGCGAACACGCTGAGTCTGTCGGTGATCGAACGCACACGCGAATCCGCCACCTTGCGTGCCATCGGCATGACGCGCGGCCAACTGCGGCGCTCGCTGGCGGTGGAGGCGTTGCTGCTTTCGCTCGTCTCCGGCGTGGTGGGAGTGGTATTGGGTACCCTGTTCGGCTGGCTCGGATCCTACATGGTGTTTAGTTTGTACGGCGACACCGTGTTCCCGTTCGAATGGGCCACCAACGGTGTGGTGCTCGGCGTCGCCGCGCTCGCCGCTCTGCTGGCCAGCGTGGCTCCCGCCCGCCGAGCCGTCAAGACGCCACCCGTCGAGGCTTTGGCCGAGGCGTAGGGCAATAAGCTCCCTCATCAGAGGGAGCTTTGTTACACCAGCCCGTTATCGTACGCGAAGACTACAGCCTGTACGCGGTCACGGGCGTTGATTTTGGCCAGAATATGTGCCACATGGGTTTTGACGGTGGGCAGAGAAATGAAGAGCTTGTCCGCGATCTCCTGATTGCTCAGACCATGGGCGATCTCCACCAGCACCTCGCGTTCGCGGTCGGTAAGCAGATCCAGTTCGGGATCGGTGTATGCCGGGCGTGACGTATTGGAACCGTCGGAAGCGGCTCCGGCAGGGGAGGGGATGCCGGTCATCGAGCCGGCACCGTTGCCGGCCGCACCGCCAGAGACGCCGACGGCGGAACCGTACACGGCACCGGAGCGCGCGGCATCGCCGGTCAGCGAACCATGCTGCGCGTAACCGTCCTGCATCATCTTTTCGATGAGTCGCTTGGTGGCGGAAGGCGCGATAATCGCATTGCCTTGGAATACAGTACGAATCGAATTGAGCAACGTTTCCGGTTTGGTGTCCTTGAGCAGGAAGCCCGAGGCACCGGCATTGATGGCCGCCATCACATACTCGTCCAAATCGAACGTCGTCAGAATGATTACGCGCGTCGGCCGGTCGTCAGCCGATTCGGCCGAGACGGTCGCGTCGCCCGGCGCGGCCGAGAGCGAGGTAATACGGCTCGTGGCCTCAATGCCATCCATGCCGGGCATGCGCACATCCATCAGCACCACGTCGGGATGCAGGGATTCCGCCAACGCCACGGCTTGGGCGCCGTCGGACGCCTGCCCGACCACCTCCATATCCGGTTGCGAACCAATGACCATGGCAAAACCGGCACGTACCAGCTCCTGGTCGTCCGCAATAATCACGCGAATGCTTCTGCTCTCGTTCATGCTCTCCACTGTATCCGTTTCCTATCGGAGCGCCGCTCCATAAACACCCTGATTGTTCCCTGAGTTCTTATTGGGCAAGTCTCTCACCGGGGTAACGTTCCCGCGTGTTGCATCTGACTATCCAACGAAGCCGCCGGTCGCAACTGCATATCCGGCTGCACACCCTCATGGGCCTCGTCGCTGAACCCGGTTTCACGCAACACTCTCAACAGCTGACGCATATGAGCCAATGCGGCGCGCCCCCGAGCACCAATCGCGGCAAAAGCCGCTTCAATCTGCATACTATCAGGCGCAGGTTCGGCGTTGAGCATCACCAGTCCCTCGTCAGCCTGCGCAATCACCGATTCCAGCGTGGTCAGTACTTCGGTTTGCATCGCCGCACTAATACGGTTGCGCTCTAAGTTGGCCGCCAGCACCTTTTGCCGCTCCTGCTCGGCTCGCAGCGCCTCCTCGCGTTGCAACAGCACCAGAGCGTTTGCGCCACGCGAACGGCTCCATCGAGCCATCGCAATGCAGGTAAAACCGACCAACATGATTTCCGCGCCCGGCAGCAAGCCGGACAAAACCAGCCTCCATTTTGAGAGCATGGAACTACCATCGGGCAAAAACAGATGGAACAGCTGACTGTATCCATTCCACCCAGCCATCACCTTGATGCCCGCAAGCCACGAGTCGGCTGCCAGCGCCACGCTCACCCAGCGCCAAGCGGACTCTCGTCCATACAATACCGCCGAATACACGGATACCATCGCAAACATATTGATGGCCAAGATCGATGGCAAGAACAACAGTTGCACAGCAGACAGCACCGCCATCGCCAGCGCGCTGCCCTCTGGGAAGCGGCGGCGGAACGCCAAAGGCGAGAGCATAATAATCGTCAGCGTTATAGTCGGCACGCGGTTCGGCGAATACGGGGCATTGCCGATCATTTGCAAATCGCCATACGTGGCGGAATCAAATAGCGCAATCAGCACGATAGTGGCGATAACGTCCATCAGAAGATAGTGACGCTCGGTCCACTGCGCAAATCGACCCACCCAGTTCGACTCATGCGTATCTCCTTGGTCGAGTACTTTGGGGCGCGCCCGATCCATCAATCCTCGTATACGCGAGATAACGGTTAGCACCGGATCCTCCGTATCGGTGCCAGACTGTGGGGCGGCAGGGGAGAGCGGAATCGTAGCCGCCACAATAAAGCCACCATTCGGCCCTGGGCCGGCCTGCACGCTGCCACCCAACGACTCAATGCGTTCGTGCATACCAACCAATCCGTATCCGGGCTTATGACCGTCTGCTGCAGACGTCGCGCCACGGCCGTTATCGGATACGGTAATCGACAGCACATCGTTTGACCAGATTTCATCGATGGTGGCTTTAGCACCCTCGCCCGCATGTTTGCGCGTATTGGTCAGTGCTTCCTGCACAAGACGGAACACGGCGGTTTCCGCGTCGGCGGACAGCCGGTCAGGTTGCGCTTTGCCGGTCATATGCCGGGAAACCACCAGATGGCCATCAAACAGCGAATCGATGTCGGCATATCCGGTACTGCCGCTCGCACCGAACACATTGAACAGACGCTGCATATCACGCTGCGCGCGTTCCGCTTCATGGCGAATCGTGCTCATCGTATGCTTGGCGACGGCCAGATCATGCGCGCCCGCATACCGGCCGCCATCCGACTGCACAATAATCGTGGAGAGTGTATGTGCCACCACATCATGCATATCACGGGCGATGCGTGCGCGTTCGGCCAGCGCCGCGATGCGCGTCTCCTCGGCCTCTTTCGCCACAATGGAGGCGTTGCGCTCGCGCATGGCCGCCAGCGTGGCCTTGCGCGCTCGCTGCCACAAGGCCATGATGATGACGCTCAGCACGCTCGATTCGATGAGCGCCGCCTCCATGCCGACGTCAGCGAGCATCTTGGCTCCGCAGTTGACGGCGCCGCTTGCCCCCACGACGCCGGTGACCGCCGGGCATGTGGGCATCGTGATGGCATCGGCCAGCCAGCCGTCGCGGATGGTGCGCGAACCGGAGGAAGGTCCGGCGAACAGCGGACCCACGTTGAAAGACACCGACCAGACCGTCGCCGCGACCAGTCCCATGACGAACGCCGTGACAATGAACCGCCAGGAATGTCGGGGACTGCCGTACAGAATCACCGAATACACCATGATCAGGGCGTAGAAATCGAAATACGTGATCGCCGGGCCGAACACAAGATGCGTGATGGTCAGCGCCACGAACAGCCAGGCCGCCGGCTCCGGGCGATACCTGCGCAGCATCAGCGGCACGAAGACCGGCAGCGACCACAGCGTCATCGACGCCTGAGTTGAGGGAAACAATATGCCGGCCGCCGAATCAGGGCTGGTGACGCCTGTGAACGGCACGCAGCCGGCGATCAGCGCTGTGGCGAGCAACGTGTCCCATAGCAGTGTGCGGGTCGACTCCCGTGCGCACCATGCCCTCACGCGCGCCATCATCTCCATAACGCACAATGCTAGCGTGTCCGGCGACGAACCGGTATCACTCTTCAGGAGGATTTATGGACTAGAGTCTTGAACCATGACAATGCTGAGCAAATACTATGTGCCCGGACTGGCCATAGAGGACCATTCCATCGATGTTCCGCTCGACTGGACCGGCCACGAGCCCGGGCGGGCGTTCGACGGGGAAACCATCAAACTGTTCTATCGCGTGGTCACCACGCCCGAACACGTGCATGACGACCTGCCCCTGCTGATCTTCCTGCAAGGCGGTCCCGGCGGTGCCGGCCCTCGCCTCAACAGCCCGACCTCCGACGGATGGATCGAGGAGGCCATCAGGCACTTCCGGGTGATCCTGCCCGACCAGCGGGGCACCGGTCGTTCCTCGCGAGTGGACACGCACGCCATGGCCCGCATCGCCGCCGCGCACGACGATGATGCCGCGGCCGGCGCACGAGCCCAAGCCGACTATCTGAAGAAGTTCCTTGCCGATTCCATCGTGCGTGACTTCGAACATCTGCGCCTGACCGAATTCGGTGGCCGCAAGTGGGTGACGATGGGCCAAAGCTACGGCGGCTTCCTGACCCTGACCACACTGTCCCTGTTCCCGGCCGGCGTAATCGCCAGCTTCACCACCGGCGGCATCCCGCACGTGCCGGCCGACGCCGCTGAAGTGTACGAGCATACCTTCCCGCGCATGGTGCGCAAGACGACTCAGTTCTACGAGCGCTACCCACAGGACAAGGAGCGCGTGGCCGCCATCGCCGACAAGCTGCCGACTACTGCGGAAGTCGCCGAATTCGTTGGCAAACTCACCGATTCGGTACTGAATCCGATGGCTGGTACCGATGTGGAGCATCGACTTGGCGTGATCGCCGGCATGGCCGCCCACGGCTTCCCGCTGATGCCGAACGGCGACCCGCTCACCGTCGAACGCTTCCAGTGCTTGGGATCCGACTTTGGCATGAAGCCGAGCTTCGAGCGTGTCCATTGGATTCTTGACGACGCCTTCCTTGATGGCGATGGTTCCGCTTCTGCCGACTCGCCGTTGTCTGACGAATTTTTGACCAAGGTGATGAACGCCACTTCGTCGCGCCCGCTGTACTGGCCGCTGCAGGAGTTCATCTACGCCAACGGTGAGATGGAACAGCCGATTCGCTGGGCCGCCCAGCGCGTGCGCGATGGCAAGCCCGAATTCGGTGCTGATGAACGCCCGCTCAACTTCACCGGCGAGGCCATGTTCCCGTGGATGTTCGAACAGGAGTCTGCGTTACGCCCGTTCAGGCCGGCCATGGACCTGCTCATGGAAGACACGCACTTCGGCGTGATCTATGACGAAGAACAGCTGGCCCGCAATGAGGTGCCGCTGCAGGCCGCCGTTTACTTCGACGACATGTATGTCGATTCCGGTATGCAGCTCGACACCTTGAGCCGCGTGGGTAACAGCCACTACTGGACCACCAACGAATTCGAGCATGACGGTCTGCACGGCTCGCTCGTCTTCAAGCACCTCTACACCGAAGCCCTCAACCGAGGCGACCTCGAAGAACTGTTCTGACTCAAGGAAGCAAGCTCCCTCTGATGAGGGAGCTCTGTATACATGCACGAAAGGAAAACGTATGACTCAGAACCTCACCATCGGTTTTATCGGATATGGCAACATGGCCCAGGCCATCGCCCAGGGCTTCGTTGACGCGGGCGTGGTCACCGGCGGCCAGATGGTCGCTTGTGCTGCCCACTACGACAAGCTTGAGAAGACCACCGCCGAACTTGGCGTGCGCCCGCTGCACAATGCGCTGGAAGTGGTGACGGCCGCTGACGTGGTCATCATCGCCATCAAGCCCTACCAGATTGCCGCCGTTGTCAAGCCGCTGGCCGACGAACTTGCTAAGCCGGGCAAGATCGTCGTCTCCATCGCCGCCGGCTGGAATCTCAAGAAGTACCAGGACCTGTTCGCCACCGAAGACGGCGAATCCGTTGACTCTTCGGACATCCATATCCAGTGCACCATTCCGAACACTCCGATGGCTGTGGGCAAGGGCGTGCTCGTCACCGAATCCGTCAACACCCTGACCGACGACGAAACCGAAACCTTCGAGCAGCTGTTCGGGCCGATCAGCCTCATCGAG